>Ga0256407_10000250_pt1 | contig 135013 bp, 109 predicted proteins | sample RumenRJG_04DNA_FD_193489 | JGI IMG/M metagenome (GOLD analysis project Ga0256407, IMG submission 193489) | Bovine rumen microbial communities from Lethbridge, Alberta, Canada - RJG_04 | ecosystem: Host-associated > Mammals > Digestive system > Stomach > Rumen | place: Canada: Alberta... | reverse complement strand
CGTAAGATGACATATTTCAGTAACCTTCAGTCCGTCCTTGTATAGTTTTGTGACCAATTCCCATTTTTTGCGATTGAAAGCCATAAATTCCTCGAAAGCTGTGTCCAACTTTCGGGGTTCACATCACAGAGGGGGTAGCGGAAGACCCGGCCCATCGAGTAGATGGGTGCGGTTATGAACGTGATGGGTCCCCCTCGTTTCATTCGGGGGATGACGATGGGCCGGGGCTGAAGCGAGGGGGAGGCCTCCCCCTTTTTTAGACTAAAGAACGGCTCTTCGAGCCTTCAGACGAAAGACGAAAGGACAAAATTTTCTACATTTGACCCGCAACTAGCTAATTTAATGCCTTAATTAAGGGATTACAAATGAAAAAAAATAAATTCGGCATGCGAGAATTTATCATTCTCCTCGTCATTGCACTCTCGGCCTATACCGTATGGCCTTCTATTCAGGTTCACTCCAAGAAAGGTGAAGAAAAGCAAGCCTTCCTCAAGGCAAATCCGAAATTGAGCTCCAAGTCCATCAATTTCGGCCTCGACCTTGCCGGCGGTACGAGCATCACCCTCCAGATCGACAAGGCTGGCCTCAAGGCGACCGACGATATCAAGGATATCCAGTCCCAGTCCCTGGAAATCATCCGTAACCGCGTTGACCAGTTCGGCCTTTCCGAACCGCAGATTTCCCCGTCCGGCGACGACCGCATCCTGGTCGAACTTGCCGGTGTGGACGATTCTACCGCAAAGAACCTCGTGGGTTCTACCGCCAAGCTCGAATTCAAGATTCTTGCCGAAAGCGAAAAGTTCACCCAGGTCATTACGCTCATTGACCAGTACCTGACCCGCCAGACCACCGACGTGACCGCCAGCGATTCCGCCAAGGCCGATACGACGGCCAAGGACAGCACCGTCGCCGCGACTGACAGCGCCAAGCCGGCCGCCGATACCGCAAAGCAGCTCTCCGACGAAGAACTCCTGGGCGGCAAGGTCGCCGAGGCCGAAGCTCCCAAGGCCGACAGCGCCGTGGCCGACTCCGCCGACGCCATACCGGCATCCGTGGTCGGGAAGGCTCTCAGCGCCTACTACCTCTCCTTCGGTAACGGCGGTTTCATCGCCGAAGAAAGCATCGAGACGGTCAAGAAGATTTTCGAACTCGAAGCCGTGCAGAAGCTGATTCCGCGTGACGTGGCCTTCGCCTTCGGCAGCGGCCTCGAACCGGTGCAGCGCGACTCCAAGATCAAGGCCAAGCGCCTCTACCTCCTCCGCCGCCGTGCCGAAATGGGCGGTGACGACATCTCCGACGCCCGCCCGTACCGCGTGGGTGACGGTACCAACGCCGGTGAAGTGGCCGTGAGCCTCAAGTTCTCCGGCATCGGCCCCAAGAAGTTCTCTGCCGTGACTGCCGCGAACGTCGGCAAGCAGATGGCCATCGTGCTCGACAACCAGGTGATTTCAGCCCCGGTCATCCGTGACCGTATCCCGAACGGCGAAGCACAGATTACCGGCCTCGAAGACATGGCCGAAGCCAACCGCCTCGCTGTCGTGCTCCGCGCCGGTGCCCTCAAGGCCCCGATGAAGATTATCGAAAGCCGCAGCGTCGGTGCCACCCTCGGTGAAGAAAACATCGTCCAGGGCTTCGGTTCCGGTGCCATCGGCCTCATCCTCTGCTTGGTGTTCATGGTGGCCTACTACCGCCTGGGCGGCCTTATCGCTAGCTTCGGTATGATCATCAACACCCTCGTGACCGCCGCCGTGATGTCCGTGTTCAACGCGACCCTCACGCTCCCCGGTATCGCGGGCTTCATCCTCGTCGTCGGTATGTCCCTCGACGCGAACGTGATTATCTACGAACGTATCCGTGAAGAACTCAAGAACGGCCTTACCGCCCGCGCCGCCGTGGCCAAGGGTTACGACCGCGCCTTCAGCGCCATCTTGGACTCCAACTTGACGACCGTGCTTACCGGCCTTATCCTCTACAAGATCGGTACCGGTTCCGTGAAGGGTTTCGGTCTTACGCTTACTATCGGTATCCTCACTTCCCTCTTCTGCGCCATCACGGTGACCCGCGCCATCCTCGACTGGCGCCTGGCCAAGAGCGACCGCACCACGCTTTCTATCGGTAACGGTTTCAAGGCCATCAACGAAGCGAACCTCCAGATTATCCCGAACCGTCGCCGCTTCGGCCTCGTGTCCCTGATCCTCATCATCGCTTCCATCGCAAGCATCGCCGTGAAGGGATTCGACTTCAGCATCGACTTCACCGGTGGCCAGGTCTATACCATCCAGTACCAGGACGACGGCAGGCACGAAAAGGACTTGAGCAAGGCCCTCTCCGCTGCCGGCATCACGGGTACCAAGGTCCGCACGCTCGGCGGTACTTCCGCCAACTCCTACCAGGTGAGCATGCGCGCCTCCGACGATTCCCAGTTTGAACTCAAGATGGCCCAGGCCTTCGAGAAGGCCGGTCAGAAGTGCGAAATCGTCGCCCGCGACAACGTGGGTCCGACTATCGGTAAGGAACTCCGCTTCAACGCCATCCTTTCCGTGATCCTCGCCTGGCTCGGCATCTTGCTCTACGTGTGGTTCCGATTCGGCAAGTTCGGTCTCGGCTTCGGTGTCGCGGCTGTGCTCGGCCTTGTGCACGATACCATCATCACGCTCGGCTTCATCTCCGCCTTCGGTCTTTCCTTCGACGGCGCCCTGATTGCCTCGCTCCTCACGATGATCGGTTACTCCGTGAACGATACCATCGTGAACTTCGACCGCGTGCGTGAAAACACCGCCGTGTTCGGTTCCAGCAACTTCGCCGAAACCATCAACAAGTCCATGAACCAGTGCTTCAGCCGTACGGTGGTCACCTCCCTCACGACCTTGTTCGTGTGCGTGATCCTCGCCGTGAAGGGCGGTTCCTCCATCCGCGACTTCGGCCTTGTGCAGTGCTTCGGTATCCTCATCGGTACCTACTCCTCCGTGTGCATCTGCTCCCCGATCGTTCTGTGGTGGTCCAAGCACTTCAAGAAGGGCGTGTAGTTTAGACGAGAGACTAGAGAATTGCCCCGGCATTGCCGGGGCTTTTTTGATTATTTTTTTCCTTGTTTTACACTTATTTCTTTCGTCTTTCGTCTCTCGTCTCTCGTCTATATTCTATATTTACCCGCGTTCGATCAAAGGGGGCTCTATGCTCAAGTATTACAAAATCGAATCCGGTCGTATCGCGGCAGCTCCGAACGAAGACGCCGCGGACATCGTCATCATGGGCTCCCTCAGCCAGGAACAGCGCAGCGTCCTGGTCAAGGAATACGAGATTACCGAGCATACCATCGCCTCCGCATTCGACTCCGACGAGCTTTCCCGTATCGAGTACGACGACGACTTCACCACGATAGTGTTCAAGAAACCGAAGAACTATTCCGCCGAGGACAATTTCCAGTTCCGCGTGGAATCTTTCGGCATCTTCATTTTCAAGGACTGGGTGCTCCTGCTGGCGGACTCCGAAATCCCGGTGATGGACGAGAAGAGGTTCTCGAAAATCGACAGCCTGAACACGTTCGTGCTGCGCGTATTGAGCTATGCCATCGCGCACTTCAACGAGCACTTGAAGATTATCAACCGCATCAACGACGACTTGGAACAGCGCCTCAACACGTCGATGGAAAACAAGTACCTGCTTTCCATGTTCAGCCTGAACAAGGGCTTGATTTACTACGTGAGCGCACTCAACAGTAACGACACTCTGCTCCGCAAGCTGCAGCTGGGCCGCAGCCTCAACTGGACCGAGGCCGAACGGGAACTGCTGGAAGATATCCAGATTGAGAACGGGCAGAGCCTGCAACAGGCAAATATATACGCGAACATTTTGACGTCCATGATGGATGCGCGCGCAAGCGTCATCAACAACAACGTGAACCAGTTGATGAAGAACTTGACCATCGTGACGATTTCGATTTCGCTCCCGACGTTCTTCGCGAGTTTGTTCGGCATGAACGTGAAGCTGCCCTTCGGCATGAACGGCGACGCGCTCACCGGTTCGGGCATGGCCTTCTGGGGCATCATCGCGGTGTGTATCTTGTCGGTGGTGGCGTTCCTGAGCATCTGGATGCGCAGGAAATAAATCCCTTATTTACTAATTACCGCGGTCGCTCATGCTTGCGAACATGGCGACAATCTCGTCCGTAAACTTGTTGTTCGGGAACTTTTCCGCAATCTGCAAAGCCTGTTCCAGGTGTTCCTGGGCTTCGGCCTTCGCCTTGTCAAAGCTCTTCTTGGCATGCAGGCGTTCCAGAATTTTCTCGGCCACGCCAGCCTCGGAAGCCTTCTTGATAAAGCCTTCCATCTCGGTGCGTTCTTCCGCCGTGCAGTCCTCGAAGTAGTACAGCAGCGGCAGCGTAATCAGCCCGTTCGAGAGGTCGGTGAACTTCGCCTTGTCCAAATCCTTCGAGCCGTAGCCGTAATCCAGCAAGTCGTCGATAATCTGGAAGGCAAGCCCAAAATGCGCTCCCATCTTGGCGCATTCATCCACGAGAAGCCCGTCAAAGCCCGCCATAATGCCGCCAATGCGCGAAGCCGCCTCGATAAGGGCTGCCGTCTTGCGGTTGATAATCTCGTTGTACATGGCCCTGGAGAGCGTCATTTCGCCGCAGTGGTCCAGTTCCATGATTTCGCCCACAATGAGCATGTCCGCCGCGTCAGAGATGATGACAGGGATGTTCCTCGCCTCTTCGTCTATCACGCAGCGCATGGACTGCGAAAGCACGTAGTCGCCCACGAGCACGGCCACCTGGGTACCCCATTCCTTGTGCGCGGTAAGCTTGCCGCGGCGCAGTTCGGTACCGTCGATGATGTCGTCGTGCACGAGGCTCGCGAGGTGCAGCAGTTCCACGCTGGCGCAGGCATGGGCAACGCGGTCCAGGTCCGGGGCATTCTCGCCGCAGTTGGCGATAAGGCACAACAGAGTCGAGCGGATGCGCTTGCCCTTGCGGCCGAACAGCGAAACAAGGCGTTCGGAAATGCCCGCAGGTGCGGACTCGGCCACATGCATAATCACCTGTTCGGTGCGCTCCAGCGACTCACAGACTAGTTCGCGGGCCTGGCCAAGCACTACCTGGAAATCGGCTTTAGAAGGGCTCATTGCTAGATGTCCAAATCCTTCAGGACCTTGTAAGCGTTCGTCTCGATGAACTTGCGGCGCGGTTCCACGTCTTCGCCCATGAGCATGCTGAAAATCTGGTCGGCCAGCACGGCGTCTTCCACGTAGCACTGCTTGAGGAAGCGCTTGGACGGGTCCATGGTCGTTTCGTTCAGCTGTTCCGGGGACATTTCGCCCAGACCCTTGAATCGCGTGATGGAGACGTTCTTCTTGTCTTCGACTTCGGCCATTACCTTGTCCTTCTCGTTCTCGTCGAACAGGTAACGTTCCTTCTGGCCGACCTTCAGTTTATACAGCGGAGGCATGGCGAGGAAGATATGGCCTGCGTCGATGAGCGGGCGCATGTAGCGGAAGAAGAACGTAAGCAAGAGCGTCTGGATGTGGGAACCGTCCACATCAGCATCGGTCATGATGATGATCTTGTCGTAGCGGAGCTTCTCGATCTTGAATTCCGTGCCGATACCCGTACCGATGGCGTTCACCAGGTTCTGGATTTCTTCGGTGTCGAGCACGCGGTGGAGGCTTGCCTTCTCGACGTTCAAAATCTTACCGCGGATGGGGAGGATGGCCTGGAATTCGCGGCTGCGGCCCATCTTGGCCGAACCACCAGCGGAGTCACCCTCGACAATAAACATTTCGCATTCCTTCGGGTCGCGGCTACTGCAGTCGGCGAGCTTGCCCGGAAGGCCACCGCTCTCGAGCACGTTCTTGCGGCGTGCGAGAGTGCGGGCGCGGTGAGCCGCCTCGCGTGCGAGGGCGGCGTTGTAGACCTTGTCCAGAATCACCTTGATGGCGGCCGGATTTTCCTGGAAGAATTCTTCCAGCTTGGCACCGAAGGCGCTATTCACGTAGCTTGCGATTTCGGAGTTGCCGAGCTTTCTCTTGGTCTGGCCTTCGAACTGCGGCTGCGAAACCTTGATGGCGATAACGGCGGTGAGACCTTCACGGATATCGTCGCTCGTAATCTGGGCATCCTTCTTGCCCTTGGGCATGTCGGCTGCAAACTTGTTGATGACGCGGGTAAGCGCCGTCTTGAAGCCCGTCACGTGCGTACCACCGTCATAAGTGTTCACGTTGTTCACGAAGCTGAAGAAATTTTCCTGGTAGCCGTCGTTGTACCACATGGCGACTTCCAGCGGATACTGGCCATCGGGAAGCACCAAGTGAATGGGCTCGTTAAAGAGCGGCGTACGGTGTTCGTCCACGTAGCGCACGAATTCGGAGACGCCACCCGGGAAGCAGAACGTATCGGTCTGCTTGTTTTCGGGGTCGCGCTCGTCGGTAAGCGTCAGGCGAAGCCCGCTCATGAGGAAGGCGAGTTCGCGGAAGCGCGTGGCGAGCGTGTCGTACACGTAAACCGTCTCGGTAAAGATGGAATCGTCCGGATAGAACTCGACGCTCGTACCCGTATCGGCCATATCGCATGTACCGATTTCCACCTGCGGGCCACGAGGAATGCCCTTGGAGAATTCCTGCTGCACCACCTTCCCGTTACGGCGCACCGTAACGACAAGCTTGTTCGAAAGCGCGTTCACGCAGCTCACGCCCACGCCGTGCAAACCGGCAGAGACCTTGTACGAGTTGCTGTCGAACTTACCGCCCGCGTGGAGCTTGGTCATAACGACTTCGATAGTGCCAACATGTTCCTTCGGGTGAATATCCGTCGGGATGCCGCGGCCGTTGTCGGTGACGCGGATGCCGTTACCCGGCAAAATTGCAATTTCGATATGGTTGCAGAAGCCGGCCAGCGCCTCGTCTACGGAGTTGTCGACGACTTCCCACACCAGGTGGTGGAGTCCTCGGATATCGGTCGAACCGATATACATTGCCGGGCGTACGCGAACAGCCTCGAGCCCTTCGAGCACCGTAATGCTGGAGCCGCTATAATCCTCTTCTGCCTTCTTGATTTCTTCCGGAGACACGTTTTCGTTCACGTGTTCGATGGAATCTACGTTTTCTTCTGCCATGCGTTTTTAACCTATTCAAACAATGCGGACATCCCGTACAGCGGGCTTGCCCAGCAACGAATTACACCTTTCAATAATAGTATTTTTTTGGAGGAACAATTCCTGTTTCCAGGCCGAATTGACGGCCTTCAGCACCAGGGTCCGCTTCTCCAATTTTACAAGCTTCACGTAGGGTAAAACGGCCTCTCCGACCACCTCCGAAAAGTGCCCTGAAATGGTCGTAAATTCAACGTCTTCGGCAATGCGATTTTTCTGCAACACCCGGTCTATCAAGATGCCGATATCCATCGCCCGGTTGCCCGTCACGGCAGCGCCGCGGCGCTTCTTCGCAGGCTCCATCATCAGTCGACCAACAGCAGCTTGGAAAGGGTAAAACCGCCAATCAGAATGCTTGTCATGCCGGCCACCACGGTGGCCTTGGTGCTCTTGCCCACGCCCTCGGCGCCGCTATGCGTAAAGAAGCCGAAGAAGCAAGCGTAGCTCGCGATAAAGTACCCGTAAAGCGTCGCCTTGATAAGGCCCACCGCAAGGTCCCAATCCTGGTAGAACATCCTCACGCCGTAGAAGAACACCGCGAACGAGACTTCCTTGTACAGGTGCGCCACGCCGTACCCGCCCACAATGCCGATAAAGATGCTCAGCACGGTAAGCACGGGCAGCATAATCACCGTCGCAATCAGGCGCGGGGCCAGCAAGAACTTGTAGGGGTTAAGCCCCAGCACCTTGTAGGCGTCAAGCTGTTCGGTTACGGCCATCGTCCCAAGCTCGGAGCACATGGAAGCCCCGATACGCCCGGCAAGCACCATCGCGGTCAAAATGGGGCAAAGTTCCACCATCACCGCCTTGCCCACGGCCATGCCGAGGAACATCATCGGAATCATGTCGCCAAACTGGTAGGCAAGCTGCCACGACATCACGGCACCCGTCGCGAGCGAAGCCGCCACCACCACGGGAATACTCGTGAGGCCCACGACCTGCATCTGGCCGACCGTCGTATGGAGGTTCGTAAAGGCGCCCGGGATATTCTTGAAAAGCTCCCACACAAAGAACAGGTAGTTCACGACCGTATGCAGAAACCTCCGGACAAAGCGTCCGAGAGCTTCTGCCATGCTGTTCACCATCGAGATCAATTCAACCCGCTTCTATTTCTTCTTTGCGTTCTTCTTGTCGTTCTTCGGAGCCTGCTTCTTGGCAGACTTCTTGTCCGGAGCGGCCATAGCCTTCTTGAAGAGGTTCATGTCGCTCAGGTAGCGGATGGCCTCGTTCAGCTGCACGTCGCGCTTGAGCGAGAAGGCCGTGCTCACGGAATCGTTCACCATCGCCGTCAGGAGTTCGCGCTTGATGCCGTCCTTGATGTAGGCCTTGTTCTCGTCGAACTGGGCGTCACGATTGTTCTCGAGCGCCTTGCGCATTTCGGCAATGCGGAGGGCGAGCACGGAATCGGACACCGTCTTGGAAGAATCGCCCATGTAGTTCTGTTCGCGGATGACGCTCTTCTCGAGCTGGTCCACGCCAACGAGGGCGTTGCTCTTCACCTTCATGAAGTTCGTATCCTTCATGCAGTAGTCCTTGAACTGCTTGTAGAGGGAGTCGGGAACTTCCCAGTTCGCGTCAATCTTCGCGCCGCTCTTCTCGAGGCCCGGGCGCACCTTCACCGCGAACTTGAAGTACATGGCCATACGTTCCTGCACCTGCATCACCCAGGGCATCGGGGAGAGCTCGATGTCCACGTCGGGCGTAATGCCGCCACCGCCGAACATCATGCGGCCGATATTCGTATAGAACGTGTCGCGCTTCGCCGTATCCTTGGCCACGGTATCGGCCTTGGCGGTAGACTCGTCGGCTTCCGCGTCCATTTCTTCTTCCTGGAGCTTGAGGCCCTTGATGCCGTTTTCGGGCTTGTTGATGCAGCGACCGAACGGCAGGTAATAGAACGCGGTCGTAAGCTTGAGGGCGTTGCCCTGGTTATCGAGCGGGAAAATCGTCTGCACGGAGCCCTTACCGAAGCTCGTCTTGCCCACGATAAGCGCGCGGTCCCAGTCCTGCAAGGCGCCAGCGACAATTTCGGCAGCGCTAGCGGAGCCCTGGTTCAAGAGCACCACCATCGGCACGTCGGGCTTCACGATTCCGTCACGGCGGGCACGGCTCTCGGTCCGCTGGGTGCGGCCGCGGGTACTCACAATCACGTTTCCCTGCTTCAAGAACAGTTCGCTAATCTCGATAGCCTGGTTCAAAAGGCCACCCGGATTGTAGCGCATGTCAAGGATAATCTTCTTCATGCCCTGCTTCTGCAAGGCCTTGATGGCATTTTCCACATCGCTTGTCGTCTTGTCGCTGAAGGTGGCGAGCTTGATGTAGCCGATATCCTTCGAGACCATCCCGTAGTACGGAACGGCATGCACGATAATCTCTGCGCGGGTGATGGTAAAGTCCATCAGGCCCGGAACACCTTCACGTTCGATGGAGACCGTCACGTCCGTGCCAATCTTGCCGCGGAGCTTGCTCACGGCGTCGTCCAGGGAAAGTCCCTTGGTGTCTTTGCCGTCAATCTTTCGGATGCGGTCGCCGGCACGGATGCCCAGGCGGAACGCGGGCGTACCGGACAGCGGAGAAATGACCGTCAAGATGTCGTCGCGCAAGCTAATCGTAATGCCCACGCCACCGAACTTGCCTTCCATGGAGACCTTGAGGCCTTCGTAATCCTTCGGGGTAAAGACCGTCGTGTGCGGGTCGAGGATGTTGCGGATTCCGTTCAGCGCGGCGTCCGTGAGTTCCGTGGGGTTCACGTCTTCCACGTACTTGCGGTTCACTTCCGAAAGGACCTTGTTCAAACGCGACACTTCGTCGTAAAAATCACCGGGAGGGGTCTGCTTGTCGCCCGCGGCACCCGCAAGGCAAAGGGCAGAAAGAGAAGCAATCAGGAGATTGCGGATATTCAAGATTCCAGTTTCCATGGTGAAAAAATACAATTTCCTGGATTGCAGATGGGGAACAAAAGAAAAAACCGGCTTAAAAAAGCCGGTTTTTAGTAGGGAAAGGAGAGAGAGAAAAAAATTCTAGGCAGCTTCGTGGAGCAGGCGTTCAATCTGGTCGTTTCTGAGCTTGGCCAGAGCCGTTTCCTTGAGCTGGCGGACGCGTTCCTTGGAAAGTCCCACCATCGGGGCGATTTCCTTGAGGTTCAAGTCTGCGTCCATATCGAAACCGAAATACAGCCTTAGGACATCCATTTCCTGCGTAGAAAGGTTGTCCTTCATCACCTTGCCGAACACCTTGGAGCGGTCGTTCAGTTCCGCATAGCGGTCGGTGCAGGCGTTCTCGGCGGCGAGGCAGTCGGCGAGAGTCGATTCGCCGTCTTCGCCAACCGGGGCGTCGAGAGAAGAGGTGCGGGCCCCCATCTGCAAAATCTTCTCGATGGCATCGGCCTTGTACTTAGAAACGCCAGTCAGACTTTCGGGATCGAGCACGTAGCTGCCACCCACAACCTGGCGGAGCTTGCCACCCTTCTTGTTGAAGCGGCGGAGCACGAGTTCCTTTTCGGCACTGATGCGGACCATGCGGCCCTTTTCGGCGATGGCGCGAGTGATGTTCTGACGGACCCACCACACGGCATAGCTGATAAACTTGATTTTCTGGTTCGGGTCAAAGCGGCGGGCGGCTTCCATGAGTCCCATGTTGCCTTCGCTGATGAGTTCACCCACGTCGAGGCCCTGGCCCCTGTAAAGGTTCGCGATATTCACGACAAAGCGGAGATTCGACTTGACGAGCAATTCCATCGCGGAGCGGCTGCCCTGACGGATCTTCTTGAGCAAAAGCGTTTCTTGTTCCCTGGTGAGCAGGGGGTACTTGGAAATATCGTTTAGGTACTGAACGTATATATCCCTTTCGTTTCTGACAGATGCGTTCGTATTCATGGTGTACCTCGTTGTTCATTAATTCGTTACGTATCCAAATTTACCTCCGCAACAGCCTTACAGTGTCAGTATCGGGAAAGCCCTTCGCAAAAGTTAAATTGAAATTCTGTCGCGTTTTTTGGGCGTTTCGTCACGAAATCGTCACAAAAACTCCCGTTTCTGTCAAAAATGACCTAATTTTAGGGTTATGAGCGGAAAAAAGAAGCAAAACGCCCTGTACAGGTTTTTACAAAACAAGAGAGACGTATTCCAGAGCCTCCAAGAAATCGACTTCGAACGAAGCGAAAAGAGGCTCAAATCGCTCATGGATAGCGAAGAGGGGAAACGCGACTACCCCATCCCCACATTCGTCCCCATCCTGCTTGTATGGCTTTTCATTATGCTGTTCCCGCTCGCCATGATTGTCGACCCGGGTTACATGCTCAACCACGAAGTCAACGTGAGGAGCCTCGTGAGCTACTACGTTCCGCTCGTGATGACCATCCTCATCTTTTTATTGAACCAGAAGTACTTCGTGCCGCGTTGCATATTCAACAGGCGCTATATACTTTATTTTGTATGCAATTCCTTCGCCATCGGTATCGCTCTGTTCCTCCGCGAAATCATATTCTTCCTCATTGACCGTTCTCCGGGCGACGGCATCGCATTCTTCTTCAACAACTACTGCTTCTCGTTCGCCAAGGGACACTTTACCGGATGGACGGTACTCTCCTTCGCCTTTTTCGTCGCGCTCGTCTGCATCATCTGCGTAGTCTACCACATCATACTCCGGCAAATCGTCAAGGCGTTCATCCAGCGCGAACAGAAGCGTTCCAAAATCCAGTACGAACTCGATTTTCTCAAGAACCAGTTGAGTCCACATTTCCTATTCAACACGCTCAACAACATCTCTGCACTGATTTCCATTGACCCGAAGCGGGCGGAATCGTCGATGACGCAGCTCTCGTCGCTACTGAGGGTCACGCTCTACCAGACTTCGGATGAATTCATCCCCATCCAGGAAGACGTGAAAATCCTGCAAAAGTACGCGGACCTCGAGAAGCTCAGGCTCGACGAATCCTACGACCTGCAATTCAACATACAGCTCGAAAACCCCGACTTCATGATTGCCCCCCTCATCGCCATGCCGCTCGTAGAGAATGCCATCAAGCACAGCGTTGGCGTAAAGGGCAAGAACTTCGCGCACATTTCCGTTACCCAGAACGGTAGCGACGTCGTCTTTGTCGCCGAGAACTCGAACAATCCGCGCAAGTCCAGCCCCAAATCTAGCGGACTCGGGCTTGCGACATTCCAGAAGCGCCTGGAACTCACATACATGGGCAGGTACGAGTACAAGGTGGAACAGAATAGCGACATCTACAGGTGCACGCTTACCATCCACGACTTTTCCAAGAAGACCTAATTGCTGCGGCTTTTGTACCATCGCGGCATTTGAAACGCCGCGGCATTGACCGCCGCGCAACTATAGTTTGCACGCAAAGCAACTAGGATTTGCAAAATTGCGGGCACCGTAGAAAAAACCTTTACATCGCGGTTTCATTAATTATTTTTCTTGACGATCTCGCCCGGCCAGGGATCCGGACTCCCGGGATCTTCTTGCGGCAGGACTGCCGCCTTTTTCTACAGCCATTTTCTCTGGAGGACTCCTATGACAAGTAGGATGTTCAAGAAAATCGCTATGGCATGTGCGGCCATGGCCGTATTCGGTTATTCACAGTCATGCAAAAAGGTAACGCTCTACTCGGGCAGCGAAGAAGGTTCCATGGAAGAATCAACAAGGACCTTCCCCGAGCAGCCCGAATGGAAGGCGAACTGGGGCAACTTCGGCAAGATGGTTCCGCCCTACATAAGGCTCTCGGGGCAAAAGGCCTCCAAGGGCGACTGGACAGGCGCGCTTTTGTTCCCGGCAAGCATCAACGTTGCCGGGGGAATCCTCTCCATGGATGTCCGCGCCACGCAGGGCGTCAAGTTCGGCGTATGGATTGGCACGCGGGGCGAAGGGAACACCTTCTACAAGAATCTTGCTGCCAACGAAACATACAGCCTGGAAATTCCCGTTGCGCAGCTTGGCGTACAGGCGCCCTTCACGCTCGACAAGATTAACATCGGATTATTCGGGATGGGGGCGTACCAGTACACGACGCTGTTCGTCGACAACATCGCGGTAAGCTGTGCCGCGGGGGCGGGTGGCACGGCGGCGGGTGGCACGGCGGCAAGCAGCACCGGCACAACGCAAGCCGCCGCCGTCACCGACTTTATAGTCGGTGGCGAGGCTTCCTCGCCCACCCGCCCCCAGCTGTGGGACGGCGAGCCCATGCCCCAGACGTCGCTGCGTTACACGCCCGAAGAGCAGGACTCCCTCCGGCAGCGCACGCAAGCCGCCTTCGCCCTGGAATGGGAAGACCACGACCGTATTCTGCGGTTCCTGCAAAACGACACGCTTTCGCCCAAGGAATCCCGCGAAGGATGGTACAAGGCGCTCTACCTCGTCACGAATCACCGCCTGCGCGACAGCGTCATCGCCAATCCCAAGCAGCTCTTCGCCGACGCGAACGGCATTGCCGCCATGAACGAGATGCGTTCGTTCCCGCTTCTTGTCGCGAACCTGGATTACAGCTACAGCACATGCACCGACACGCTCTGCAACTCCACCGTGATAGAAGACTACCACCTGCTCGCGGCAGGATTCCCCACGTCGTACACGCGAGGCTCCAAGATACGGATTACGTACGATCCGTTCTTCGTCACCACCGACAAGCGCGACCTGCCAAGCATCGAGATTTGCACCGGAAGCACATGCAAGCAGGTTGAACCCGGAAAAGCCACCGACATCGAGTTTACATCGGCGGGCATCCAGAAACTGGTCGTCAAGCTCGCCTACGGCGCGACCAAGGTCCAGCAAACCCTTTCCCTGGAGGTAAGATAATGAAGTTGACCCTCAAAGCCATCGCCCTCTCGTTCGCCGTCGCAAGCAGCGTAAGCGGCGCACCCATCAACATGACATTATACTTCACCATAAACGAGCAGTTGAACGACGTGTGCATCAGCGCCATCCCGACCGGGACAGACTGCATCGCCAGTAACGGAAGCGCCGCCAAGGCGAATCATTCCGTCCACACGATGAGAATCAAGGTACTCGGCGCACCCGCCGATGTCGAAAGCATGTTCGGCTTCTATATCGAGCGTCCCTTCTTTATCGTCGACGGCATCCACCTGAGTACCGAAGAAACGCGAACGCTCGAGCAGCTGCAAGAAGATACAGAGGAATTCGGCATTCCGGCCATTCTCCAGTCCCTGGGATACACGCCCATCCTCGTCCAGTTCGCCGAAACCGTGCGCATGAGCCTCAAAGATAACGCCAAGCAGTTTCGGGACCTCCTCAAATTCATTTCCGCCTCGACCGTACTCCCCTTCCCGAACAAGGGCGAAGAGGGATTCGTCATACTCGGCATTAGCCAGGGAGGCATTCTCGGACGTTACGGAGCCTACCTGTACGACAAAGACCGCAGCCAAAGCGATGCCCCCGTGCGCCTGTACGCCTCGCTGGACTCCCCTCACCAAGGCGCCGTCATGCCGAGAGCCCTCATGAACACCATCGGGTATTGGGCCGTATTTGGCGGATCCGCATCCGCCGAGGCCTTCAAGGACCTTATCCGCGGTCCGGGCGCCCGAGATTTGCTTATCTACGAGACAAACACCCTGATGCATGAAGCGAATACGTCGTCCGACCGGTTTCTGTTTGGCCAATACCGCAACGCCGCAAACTACAAGGGGTTCCCCGCAGTGCTTGTCGCTCAAGGACAGCTGAAGGGCAAGGACCCAGACCATACGGACATATATTACAACATAAACCGCAAGGCGAAATACGACGGCATGGTCCTCGGGAGAGCCACCTCCAAGATAGGCTATTCCGACAGCGAGACTTCGGAAATCTCGCACAACAGCATCTACAAATTCATGGGCACCGACATAGTCGGGCACTTTGACGGGAAAAGCGACTTCGACTTTGTGCAGGGCAGCACCTACCCGTTCCCCAGAACCATGTACGAGAGCCTCAGGGACGGCTTTTTGGACGCCCTTCCACACAACAAGAAAGAACCTCTATTCGGCGATGTGAGCATAACCCTCAGCACCAGCTGGGACTACAACAATCTCTACCAGGAAAGCAGCACGTTCATCCCTACGGTGAGCGCCATGGACCTGCAATGCGGCGGGGATCTCGCCATACGCAAGGGCTGTGCCCACTCGCAAAAGGCCGACGGCATCGATTTTGAGAACCCGGGAAGCGCCTCCACCGCGAACGCCATATTCGCCGTAGACCCGACTCACCCGCGCTACAACGAACCCATCAGCGGGAGGCACATCGAATCACCCATCAAGGGCGGCAAAATCGACCAGAAAGTGCTCGCGGGCATGCAGACCGATGTGTGGAGGGTGCTCTGCGAAGTCGCCAAGTACGATTACGATGCGAACGCCGGGAAGTTCAGGAACCCCAAGCTGAACGGCGTATTCTCGAGCAAGACTAGCTGCATGGACCAGACCAAGATTCCCGACATCATCAGGAACGCCGGGGCAGTAAAGACACGAAAAATCGCCTACGCACGCTACGACTACAATTCCAAGGCCTCCGAAGCCGACGCAGTTGTGCAATTTACTCTCCCTGCCGGCTGGCAGAAGGTGGCCACGTTCAATATCCCCGACAGCATCCCCGCCGGTTCCGCATTCGAAATCGACATATCCGCCAAGAATCCCAAGAGCAACTGGATGAAGGCGGAACTGCTGATGGTCCGCGACGCCAGGGGGAACGGCCAGATACAGCTCACGGAAACGGACGTGCCTCAAGACGGCCGCACGCACACCCTGCGCTGGGTTCTCCCGAACACCGGGGAATCGACGCTTGCGTACAAGTGGCTGCGCCTCGTGCTGAATTCAAACGGCGCCGATATGGAGCTTTCCAAGCCGAGAATCGTCACGAGCACCATGGATTTCGCAGAAACCCCGGACCCCATCCCCTCGGCAGGCATATTCCCGGGTACAGCCTACAATACCGTCCCGTGGTCCGACAAGGTCGCGCTCACGAAAAAATTCGTCGGGACATCCGAATGGCTGTACGTATCCACCGAAAAACGGCACGACGGGTTCCATTTCGATTTGGGGAAGGCCGTTTCGATGGACAGGTTCACCGCACTCGTCGTGGAATTCGAGCCGGGAACATGCTCGCATACCGAGGTCTATTTCGACGCCAAGGACACCGGAAGCCCCAATTTAGGCAACTATAGTTTGCAAAATGACATTGCAAACAAAATTTTGCCTTTGTCCAAAATCATCAAGACCGACATCACCCCGAATCACTCGCTTTCCGCGTCCCGCTTGAAAATCCAAGCCACAGCAGACAACGAGACATGCAATATAAGGGCAATTTATCTGCAATAGGGCTTATTGACAGCCACCCCCCATAATCATAGATTAAGGACAAGAAGGAGAAGAAACCATGTACAAGAAGAGTCTAATCATGGCCCCGGCGCTATGCCTCGCCATGCTCGGCCTAACCGGCTGTTTAACTGAGCTAAGGTCCATGGGCACCTACCCCATGCCGGCAGCGCACCAACCCAGGACAGCGCCCGACAGCAAGGACGCCGAGACGGTCGTATCGGCCGACGGATTCGCCATATTGAACCAGGGCTGGTCCAATACGGACCAGGTTTATGGCGGAGGCGGTTTCGTGAGTGCCATCCACCGCCTGGGCGGAATGTTTTCACCGGTGTTCGGGAGTGTGACCATAGGTGGTTACGGCGGCAACGTGAACTTCTCCTGCGACTACGACGAGGACTGCGGCGACGATTACCTCGCCTGGCTCAAGACTAGCGGGGACAGGTACGACAATTCCTTTTGGGCCATCCAGGAGCGGTTTATGGCCGGGTTCGAGTTCAACACCCCCATCAACGTATTTTTTGGGCTCGGTGGCGGCATATTCATTTACCAGAGCGGCGGGGACTACGACGACGTTCGCAAGGAGGTGGCCTGGAATTTCCGCGAGGTCGAGAGCAGGGACGACACCATAGAAGGATTCTTTTTCGGTTCAATATGGCTCGGCTTCCATATCGGCAAAAACGCCAAGTACGGCTCCGTGTCTGCGAACATAGACATGTCCAGCGCCTATCTCAGCAACTACAAAATAAGCCTACCCCTCAGTGTCGGCTACTACCATCCTTCGGGTTTCCACGGAGGCATACAAGCCATCGGATACGGTGTAGACGTATTCTTCGGAAAGTCCTTCCGCTTCTAGCCTAAGCTTTTCCAAAAGGTCCTGCCGTGCGGCGGGGCCTTTTTATTTCATCTTGATTTTCATCTCGAAAACCAGGCGACCATCGTCGTCCTCGATTTTCATGTAGGTCGCGCCCATCTTGTCGGCACGGAATATGCGCACTTCCTGCCCCTCGTGCGTCTCGCCCATAAAGTGGACTTCGAGCATCGACGGGATGCACAGTTCCAAATCCGAGGAGCTGAACACGTTCAGCGAAAGCTTCACGTACTCGATGTTGTTCATGTGGTGCGACATGTCAATATGCTGTGGCAGCACCTTCTGGCGATAGACTTCCACGTATTCCGCGGGTTCTACCGGGAACTTCGTGAACTTGCTGTCCAAAAACGGCTCCGGGGCGCCTTCCGTCGGGAAATCCACCGCCGAAAGCTTCACGGGGCGATGGCGTTCCAGGTCGAGGCAGCACGCCTCCTGTACGGCGAGGATAATCGGTTCGCCCTCCAGCGTGGTAACGGCCGTATTCTCGTAAGTGCGGATAGGCGCATTGTCGGCAGGGAACGACGTGGTGACAACCTTGTCCCTCCAGAACGGGCGCTGGAAAAACTTGAATTTGGCCTTGTAGATAACCCAGTAGGCGCCCTTCTCCTTCACGCAGAAGTTGTCCATCTTGATGGCGCCGAAATTCTCGGTGAAGTTGTCCTGTACCATGAGCACCGTCTGCGCGATGCCCATCTTGCCCGATACGTCGATATAGGCGGAGGTAATAGTGCGCTGTTTCTGGAATACCAGCGGGTTCTTGGCAAGCGAATAGATGTCGATCATACCTTGAATATATATAAAAAAACGACAAGAACGCAATGACAACGTTTACTTTGTCATTGCGACGCTATTCAAATTGCCTGTTTGAGATTGCGTCAGCCCTTACGGGCTTCGCAATGACATACAACTAAATCTTCTTAACCACCAGCAGGTGACCGGGGGCCTTCGCGGGGTCGAGGCGCACAAAGTTCCTGTTACCGCGCCACACGAAGCTTTCGTCGGTAATCAGGTCCTTCAAGAAGTAGAAGGCGTCAGGAGCGAGCCCGAGCTTGCCCATGTCAAGTTCCACCATGCCCTCTTGCGCATTGTCCATGTCCATGTTGCATACGCACAAGATAACGTCTTCGCCGGACTTCTTGGAGTAGACCATCAGCTGGTCATTGGCGCAGTAGTGGAAGTCCAGGTTGTCGTATTCCTGCAGGGCCACATGTTCCTGGCGAGCGGTGTTCACGCGGCGCACGAAGTCCTGAATACCCGGGCCCTTCCAGTTGTGGACCTTGTACTGGTACTTCTCGCTGTCGGCGAGTTCTTCCTTGACCGGCGAGGGGATGTTTTCGCACAGCTCGTAGCCGTTGTACATGCCGGTGAGGCTGCTAAGCGTACCAGCGAGGAAGTAACGCTGCTTGAAGGCGTTCGGGCCCTTGTACGCGAGGTACTTCGGGAAAATGTCCGGCGTGGTCGGGAAGAAGATGCCGCGCATGTACTGCTTGGCGTCGCTCTGCGTGAGTTCCTTGAGGTATTGCTCGAATTCCCACTTGGCGCTGCGCCAGGCAAAGTACGTGTAGCTCATGTCGAAGCCCGACTTTGCAAGGCGGTGCATCATCTTCGGGCGGGTGAAGGCCTCGGCGAGGAACACGAGTTCCGGGCGCTTTTCCTTCACGTCGGCGATGAGCCATTCCCAGAACGGGAACGGCTTGGTGTGCGGGTTGTCGATACGGAAAATCTCGATGCCCTTGTCGGCCCAGAACAAGATAATGTTCTCGATTTCCTGCCAGAGGGCCTTGTAATTGTCGTTGTAGTAGTCGAACGGGTAGATGTCCTCGTACTTCTTGGGCGGGTTTTCCGCGAACTTGATACTGCCATCGGGTTCGTGGTAGAACCATTCCGGATGGCTCTTCACGTACGGGTGGTCGGGGCTGCAGTTGAGCGCGATATCGAGAGCGAGACGTAGGCCCTTGTTGCGGGCAGTCTTCGCGAAGTGCTCAAAGTCCTTCATGGTACCGAGTTCGGGGTCCACGTCGTAGTGGCCACCGTTCTTGTTGCCCACGGCATACGGGCATCCCGGTTCAATCGGCTTGCCCTTCTTGTCGGTCTTGGCATGCAGGGCGTTGTTCGCACCCTTGCGGTTGGTGACACCAATCGGGTGGATGGGCACCAGGTAAACGGTATCGAACCCGAGGTCGGCAATGTAGTCGAGCTGGTTCTCGCAATCCTTCCAGGTGGCGCTCTTCTTGGGGTCGGTACCCTGGCTCTTGGGCCACATCTCGTACCATGTACCAATGCGGCTGTAAGACGGGTCCACGCGAAGCTTCATCACGGGGCTTTCCGTCGGAACGTCCTTGGGTTCCTTGGTCCAGGCGCAAATCTTGTATTCGTAGTAGCCGATGTTCCCGACCTTGAAGGAGCCTTCCCACTGGTCGTTGTCCACGAAGTGCATGGGAGCCTGTTCCCATTTTTTCTTGCTCACGTGGCGGTAGAAAATCGCAGCGTCATATTTTTCGTGGCTGTGGCGGAAGATATCCGCGGTAAGCGTGACGGTATCGCCCGGTTCGCGCTTGAGCATAAAACGCCCACCTTCAATCTGGGGGCGGATGTTTTCGATAACTAGATTGTCCTTGCGGGTAGGAATTGTAGCCATAGTGACCCAAAATTAACAATAAAAAAGGCCCGCCGTAGCGGACCTTTCAGCAAAACTCAAGAACCGGATAGCGATTAGCGGCGGGAATTGCGTTCGCGTTCCTTTTCACGCTGACGGCGGCGCTTTTCGGTATCGTCCGGGAAGAATTCCGGAAGGGCGTAACCGATGGCGATGCCGAACACGATACCCGTCTTGCTCATACCATCCTTGTCAATCACGCGGGAGGTCCAGGTGATCTCGGCACTCGTTCTGGAGTCCTGACTCTCGCGGAAGCTCGGGTTGTCCGTGGATTCGTCACCCGGGCTCGGGGTTTTGGCAAGCTTCGGGGCGTAGTACATACCGATGGAGAACTGCAGGTAGTACCATTCGTTCGTCATGTAGGCGATAAGGGCGTCGAACTGGAAACCATTTACGGAAATCAACGCACGCATATCCTTGTCGTCGGGGATGATGTCGTGGTCGAAGTAGACCGTACCGTAAGAAGCGGAAATGCCCAAGTGGAGCGGGTTCTTCGGGAACAGGTAGTAGTTGATACCAACCTTGTAACCGGTACCGCCTTCCAGGGACCAGTCGTCAAATTCGTTGTCCGTGCCCTTCGGGAGGAAACCGAAAGAAGCGTAGGCGCCAACGTGCCAGCGGGTGATGTATTCGGCACCGACACCGAAGCCCATGCCCATGCCGGTCTCACCCATGAACGGGTAGCGGGAACCCATGCCCAACTGGAGGATCAAGCGGTCCTTGAGCCAGTCACGGCGACGTTCGGAGTTCGCGTATTCATCCAAGCGCTGTTCTTCTTCGAACTTCTTGCGGGCTGCCATGTCGTCTTTCTGCGCCCTGGACATGCCGGCAGTTTCGACGTCCTCGGATTCTTCCTCGTCTTCGTCGTCTGCATCGACAGCGGCGGCAGTCGCGGCCGACTCGGGTTTGTCCGCAGAAACGAAGTCGCTATCGTCGAATTCGTCGTCCGCAGCCTTAGTCTCCACGGCCTTAGTAGTAGTCTTAGCCTTGGGCGCACTGGCAGTCTTGGCCTTGGGCTTGGCGGCCCACACCATGAGGCTGAGTACACACAGCAACAAAATCACCTTTTTAAACATCAAATGCCTCTGATTCTAATAATCGTTTTACGAATATAACTTATTATCCGCTTTTTTTCCAATTTTAAAAGTGTAAAAGTTGATTTATCTGCCCCCAATAAGCCCCATTGCCGCTAAAAAAAGCAAAAAAACATCATTTTATCTTCATAAGTTTCGCTTTTATGGAACCCAGGGCTATTTCGCACTGCATGAGCACGGGAATCCGGCGGTCGTCGTCGGTCAACCAGATGAAGATTCGGCCCTTGGAATTGAAGATTCCGTCGCCGTCCAGTACGGGTTCGACCTTCACCGTCTTGACCTTTCCGAGAGCCGCGGTCTTGATTTCTTCCCTCCCGTGAACCAGCACCTTCAGTTCGTAGCGCTTTTTGCCGCTCACCGCCGAGAAGCGGGAAGTATCCCCCACGGTCAGGGGCATCGTGCGCACGTAATAGAACGCCGACATGATGCTGTGTTCCATGCCCTTGATGGCTACCGCAGTATCGGCGGAGCGCTTGACCTTGCGAGTCTTCATGTCGGTGAACACCGTATCCGAGAGCCACGCCTTCTCGCCCTTGCGGTCGAAGCGGATGACCGAGGTGTTGTGGTACGTTCCCTCGTGGAGGCGCTTGCGGAATACTTCCGTCATCAGGCCCTTGTTGCGCACGCGGGTGTAGATGGTGTCGTTCACCGGATAGATCTTGTTAATGGTCTTGTTGCCCGTCGCAAACGTGAGGAATTCCGTCTTGCCGTCCTTCACAGGCTTGACTTCGAGCGACGCGGAACCGGCCGTAATCGGGCCCCAGCACAAGTCGAACTCGAGGCGTTCGCCCTTCATCCACGGAGCCTGGACCTCCGGCAAGTTGGGCTCACCGGCTACGGCAAACGACAGCGCGAAGAGCAGCGCGGGGAAAAGACGGTATATGCGTAAGGAGCGAAAAAGCATAAAAAAATATAAGGTGTGAGGTGTGAAGTGTGAGGTCTGAAGTCTCTAACTACACATTCAACACTCCACATTCTACATTGTGTTACCCTTCGATGTCTCCCAGGCTCTTGCGGTAGGCGACGAGCTTCTCGCGAACTGCAGGGTCTGCGATGGCGACGATGTGGGCGGCGAGGTAACCGGCGTTCTTGCCGTTGCCGATGCCGACCGTTGCCACCGGGATTCCCGGGGGCATCTGCACGATAGAGTGCAGAGCATCGACGCCGTTGAGCGGGCCGCCGGCGCAGGGCAGACCGATAACGGGAAGAATCGTGTGCCCTGCGAGCACGCCCGGGAGGGCTGCAGCGAGGCCGGCAACACCGATGAGGACCTGAAGGCCTCGCCCGGCGGCTTCGCGAGCATACTTCGCAGTCGCATTCGGGGTGCGGTGCGCGGAGAGAATGTTGAATTCCCACACGATGCCGAAGCTGTCGAGCACGGCGGTGATTTTATCTACAGTTTCCTGGTCGGACTTGCTACCCGCAACGATACCGACCTTTGCATTTTCTTTTAAGTCCATTTTTTTACCTCCTATTTACCCATCTTTGCGAGACGGGCCAAGCCCTTCTTGCCGATGTCCTTGCGGTAGAACTTGCCTTCGAACTGAACCTTCTCGGCGGCTTCGTAAGCGATGTTCAATGCTTCCTGGAGCGTTGCACCGTGACCGACCACGCCGAACACGCGGCCACCATTGGTCACGAGCTTGCCGTCGGCCATCTTGGTACCGGCATGGAGCACCTGGGCGCCGTTCTTTTCGGCTTCTTCAATACCCGTGACGACCTTGCCCTTTTCGTAGGAGCCCGGATAACCGGCACTGGCGAGCACGACGATTGCGGAGCTGCCCTTCGGAGCCTTCGGGGCACCGAGCTTTGCGAGTTCACCCTTTTCGGCAGCGTCGAACAACGCGAGCACATCGCCGTCGTAGAGCGGGAGCACAATCTGGCATTCGGGGTCGCCGAGGCGGCAGTTGTATTCCACGACCTTCGGGCCCTTCGCAGTCACCATGATGCCCACGTAGAGCACGCCCGTGTAGGGCTTGCCTTCGGCAGCCATGCCCTTGAGGGTCGGTTCGATAATCGTCTTCTTCACTTCGTCGAGGAGAGCGTCCGTCACCACCGGAGCCGGGCTGTAAGCGCCCATGCCACCCGTGTTCGGGCCCTTGTCGTCGTCAAAGACGCGCTTGTGGTCCTGGGCAGAAGAGAGAATCACGTAGTCCTTGCCGTCGCAAACCACGAAGATGGAGGCTTCTTCGCCGTCCATGAATTCTTCAATCACGACCGTCTTGCCGGATTCACCGAAGACGGCCTTGTCGCCGAGCATTTCTTCGACAGCGTCGTTCGCTTCCTTGTCGGTCATGCAGACAATGGCGCCCTTGCCCGCAGCGAGGCCCGACGCCTTCACCACGATCGGAGCCGGGTGCTCGGCGAGGAACTTCTTGGCAGAGGCGAGATCGGTGAAGGTCTCGAAGGCTGCCGTCGGCACGTTGTACTTCTTCATGATATCCTTGCTGAAGGCCTTGGAGCCTTCGAGCGCGGCAGCAGCCGCAGTCGGGCCGAAAGCGCGCAGCCCGCGACGGCGGAATTCATCCACTACGCCAGCGACCAGCGGAATTTCGGGGCCGATGACCGCGAGGTCGATTTTCTCTGCCACGGCGAGGTCGGCAATGGCCTTCGGGTCGGCCACATCCACCGGCACGCACTTGCCGAGGTTTGCCATGCCCGGGTTGCCCGGAGCGCACACGAGAGTGTCGCACATCGGCGACTTCTTGACTGCAAGAGCGATGGCATGTTCGCGACCACCGCTACCAACGACGAGAATGTTCATAAGCGAGTCCTTATCTTTGTACGGGGTATAATTTAGAAATTTTCAAATTTAGAACCGTCTCGAGTGCTTGCAATACTCTTCGTATTCTTCGCCGAAGTCGCGGCGGAGGCGTTTTTCTTCGCTTAGCACCTGCACCATCATGATGGCAAAGAAGGCGACAAACACGACGCACGATTGCCAAGTCCACAGCCAAACGGCAGCACCCGCGAGGTAAATGAGCGTCCCGGTCAGCATCGGATTTCGGTTGATTTTATACGGACCATCAATCATCAGGTGTTGCGTACGCGGGGCCACTTCGTGTCCAAACGCATCCATCGGGTTTCCCTTGCCGCGACTGCGCATGTAGACGATAGTCCAAATACTCAGCACAAGGCCCACAAGCATCACGATAGGCGCCACAATGCAACGCCATGTATCGACCGGCCAAAGCGCGGGCATGCCTGACGCAAGCCACATGATTGTCGGGATAAGCATCACAAAGAGAATGCCGCCCAACAGGTAACCGAAAAAGTCCCTTACACGTTTCACAATATTCTCCTTAAAATTTTTCTTAGCGGGGGATGCTGCTACAGTTCATGCTGAATCGTCCGGAGATATAAATCGTACCATTACTCGATTCGCAGGACTTTTCCTGCACTTCGCATTCTTCCACTTCGGTTACAGTAACATTCGAAAAACACCCTTCAACCGTCGCATGGTCTTCGTAGCACTGCGCAAAGCCCAAGTTTATCAACGAGGTATCGCAGCTGGCAAGAGGCAAGCAGATCGAGGTCACGCCCGTCGTCACGGCCATCGGGTAATAACCCGTATGTGTCGTCATGGCAAAATGGCAAAATTTTGCCGGAGCTGCGACGCTCGACGAACTTTCGATAACCGCCGAAGAGAGCGTCACAGAAGAAAGCGCATCGGAGGAACCGGACGTCACAACCGCAGACGAACCCAAGTCATCGGTAACGGCAGAAGATGCCGGCGTAGAGTCTTGCGACGGGGCAACAGACGAAGAATCATCACCGCAACCGAATACAAGAACGCAACCCGTTATCGAAATGGCACACGCAAAATTCCTAACCCATTTTTTCATAGGAGTCTTTCCTTTTTTACAAAACAACTATAACTAAAATAAAAATTCACAAAGGAGCCGTCAACATTCTATATTTAACGCGAACTTTCAACCCCGAGACACGTATGGAAGAGACTTTCAAGACCAGAGGCGTTTGCGCGACGACGATTCAGTTCACACGCGACGGCGACAAAATCAGGAACATCCGCTTTACGGGCGGATGCAACGGAAACTTGAAAGCGATTGCCAAACTTTGCGAAGGCATGAGCGCCGAAGATATTGCGGCAAAGCTCTTGGGCAACACCTGCGGCGGGAAGCCGACTTCGTGCGCGGACCAGCTAGCCCGCGCTGTACTCGGGAAAGACGCTACTTCCAGCGTTTGAGCATCGGGAAGTCTCCGCCACTATTTTTCTTCCTTGGAACTGCCGCTGTCTTCTTCCGGGTGCCAACTGCAATCATGCTCGAACAAATCTAGGGAATTACAATATCTTTCTCCCTCATCGTTGTCAGCGGGCTTGAAATCGTCCGGATGATTGACGCAAGAATCCAATAGGGCCTTGAGTTCAGCGGCTCTCTTGTTGTAGTATTCTTCAAAATGCTTGTCGTATGCTTCCTGATAGGCTGCTTTCTGTTCCTCGTAGGCCTTGACTTCATCTTTGTGAGCCTTGAGATCTTCTTCGTAGCTTAGGTATTCTTCCGTGAAATGCGTTGTTCCGTCGGGGCAATAGACGGTCTTTGTTATAACCTCGTCAGCAGGAAACGCTCCGTATAAGGGTGCGATACGTTGTTCCAGCGTGTCTGCCATTTTAAAAAGACAGAAAGTTGTCGTATCTGGGTATTGGTCGATATCGTAAACATAATCCTCGTGAAAAATTTGCTGCAAGACAGAGTCACGGATATCGGTTTGTGCACGCTTATCGGCAGAATTTTCGGCGGGTTCCTTCGGATCCCCTTTATAGGTTTCATCCCGGTAGTCTATCGGCCATTCGTAATCAATCGGCTTACAATCTTTTTTTTCCCCTGAATTACTGCTGGACGATCCAATAATGGTCGAACTGCTGGATTTGTCCCCGACGGTTGAGTTTCCGGAGTCTGCCGTTGAGGTGTCGGAGCCTGCGGTTGTTTCTTCGTTGTCACTGGAGGCTTTTGTGGCGGAATCGCCGGAACACCCCGCCCAGAAGAGCGCAGCAGATATAAGGATGATTTTGTTCAAGAATTTGTGGATGTTCATAGGCTTTTTTGAAATATATCTTTTTTTTTACTTGTTTGCCAATATAATCCTTTCTTATTCCCACAATTTAAAAAACTAAATTTACGCCCGTTTTCAAGGTAGTGCATGGCAGCGTCAAAGACGAACATCGATATGCTGAACGGGCCCCTCGGGAGAAAAATCCTGAGGTTTGCCATCCCTATCGCCCTGAGCAGCATTTTTCAGCAGATGTTCAACCTGGCAGATGTCGCCGTGGTGGGGCAGTTCGCGGGCGACAAGGCCCTCGCAGCCGTGGGTGCGAACACGTTCGTCATCAACATGCTCATCAACTTGTTCGTCGGGATTTCCGTGGGCGCGAACGTGGTGGTGGCCAACTCCATCGGCGCGCGCAGCTACCGCTCCGTGACCCGCAGCGTCCACACGTCGGTGATGGTGGCGTTCTTCAGCGGGATATTCCTCTCGTTCGTGGGAATCTTTTTTGCAAGGCCGATTCTTGAACTGATTTCAACGCCCGAAGATGTTTTGGACATGGCGGTACTTTACTTGCAAATCTACTTTGCCGGCATGCCCTTCGTGATGATTTACAACTTCATCGCCGCCATCCTGCGCAGCAAGGGCGATACAAAGCGACCTCTCTACGTGCTCATGGTGGCGGGTGCCGTGAACGTGGCGCTGAATTTGATACTTGTGGCGGGCTTTGGCATGGGCGTGGCGGGCGTGGCGATTGCGACGGTCATCGCCAACGTCATCAGCGGGATTATCTTGTTCTACATGCTCCTGCACGAGGTGGGGCCTTTCAAGCTGGAGTTCTGGAAATTGCGCGTGACGCCCTTCTTCTTGAGCCGCATCTTGCGCGTGGGGCTGCCGACGGGGCTTCGCGGCGTCGTATTCTCGTTCAGCAACGTGTGCCTGCAATCGGCCATCAACAGCCTCGGTTCTGCGACAGTGGCGGCCTCATCCATCGCGCTCAACTACGAATTCGTGGTATATTATTGGCTGAGTTCGTTCTCGCAGGCTTGCGTGACCTTCGTGGGGCAAAACTTCGGCGCAAAGAACATGGAACGCTGCCGCCGCACGGTCCGCTGGACACTCATGCTCGGCTGCTCCACCACCATCGTGCTGAGCGCGCTCTGCTGCATTTTCGCGAGGCCCATGCTGAGCGTATTCACGTCCAATACCGAGATCATCGAAATCGCATCCATCCGCATGTACGTAGTGGTGGGGCTCTTGGCCATCAACGTCTTCTTGGACGTGTTTTCGGGTGCGCTTTCGGGAATGGGCAAGTCCCTGCCGCCGGCGCTCACCTGCATGGTAGGCGTCTGCGGCATCCGCATCCTCTGGGTAATTTTCGTATTCCCCAAATACAACTCGTTCGCCTCGCTGATGGTCGTCTACCCCGTCAGCTGGGTCATCACGATTGCAGTCATCGTGGGGATATATTTCTACAACATTAAACGTGTCACTTCAGGAACAGGGAAAGTTTGCTGAAGTCGAGAATCGTGATAAACACGAAGAAGCTGATGAAGAATGCCGCAGCGACATTCTGGATAACGCTCTGAGTCTTGGTCGAGAGAGGTCTCTTGCGAATTTTCTCGATACCGAGGAACATGAGCAGGCCACCGTCGGTAATCGCAAGCGGCAACAAGTTCATCACACCCAAGTTGATGCTGATTAGCGCAAGGAGCATCAAAAAGTCCTGGAAGCCGCTCATCCACACATTGCCCATCACAGCCACGATAGAAACCGGGCCCGAGAACGCATCGACCTTCACCTGTCCCTGGAACATGCGCTTGAAATAGCGGAATATGCTCGTCGTCATTTTCCAGCTGGTGGCGCACGTCTTGGCGAACGCCTCCATGGGGCCGCGGCGTACGGTTTTCGTTTCGCGGAAGAGCACGTACCCCATCTGGATGCCGACCATGTAGCGCTTGTGTTCCTCGTTGTAGGCTGGCGTGAGCGCCTTCGTGAGCGTATCGCCGTTACGGATGACCGTTACGTTCACGGTTTCGCCCTTGCTCCCGTCGATAATGCGCACGACTTCTTCATAGCGGGAAATATGCTCGCCGTTAATTTCGAAAATGGTATCGCCTTCAATAACACCCGCCTTTTCGGCAGCGGAACCTTCCACCGGGGGAAGGCGCACGATAACGCGGTTGCGCGGGTAGATACCGATATCGCCGATGCCCATCTTGATTTCGGAACCGGTAGAATCCTGCGAAGGAATCACGAGTTCTTCGGGAACGACGGTGATGGTAAGGGGCTTGCCACCGCGATGCACCGTGAGGGGAACTTCGGCCCCGAGGCTCACGCCAATCTGCTCGCGGAAATCGTCCCAGCCCTGCGTGGGCTTGTCGTTCATACCGACAATGGTATCACCGGGTTGAATGCCCGCCACCTCGGCCGGGGAATCCTTCGCGACAAAGCCCACGATGAGCTCGTTTGTCGCGGGTTCCTGCACGCCCACCATGTAGAGGAGCATCAGCAGCACAAAAGCGAAAGCGATATTGATGAACGGGCCCGCAAAAGCGATGGCCGCACGGGCGCCAACGGATTTCGCCACGAAGTCGCGCGGGTCGGGAATCTCGCCCTCTTCGAGCGTATCGGGATTCTCGCCCGACATGGCCACGTAACCGCCGAACGGAATGGCCGAAATGCAGTATTCCGTTTCGCCGTGGCGGAACCTGAGAAGTTTTTTGCCAAAACCGAGACTGAACGTGTTCACCTTGACGTTATTCCACTTGGCCACCAAGAAATGACCGAGTTCATGGATAGTCACCAAGAAACTCAAGCCGAGGAGGCCGAGGACAAACATCAGGACATTGCTAAATAAACTCTCCATCGAGAGTCAATTTAGCAAATTCGCACTAACGGAAAAGGAGCCGGCAGTTTCCCACCGGCTCCTGGCACACACCAAATTTGAATTAGAGTTGTCCAAACGGTCCCATACACCATTCCAACTACACCTCTTGAAAAAGAATATACAGAAAAAAAGCTCCCCACCGTTTCACGTGTAGGGAGTAAAATATGTACTACTGTATCAACTGTATCAGGGTCGTGTAATCCCCGTCACATTAAACATCGCGGCCAGTGTAATCCAGGTCACACTATCGGGGCCTTAATCGTTGTCCTTCAGGCAGCGGATGGAATAGGAATTATCTGGTCGAAAGCCCATAGAAAGCAAATGCGTGGCGACATCATCACCCGAAGACATCAAAAAAGCATACCCCTCTATGTCTTTCTCATACTCAGGATGTATAAAAGCTGAAGTCCAGAACCCTGTACTTGAGCCAATTGCTTCAGAATATTTTCCTAAGGTATTTCTAGATGATGCATTTTCAGTCATAATTTCCCTGTACGCAATATCGCCAGCCGGAAGCGCTCCGAACCCAAAATCATCAGTTCCGTTCTTTTCGTTTTCCCATCCTTCTGTTGATTTAAGTTTTTTACCAGACACTTTCTTTCCACCGGCATATTCAATCAATTTCTCAAATTCTTCCTTACTTGGCAAATGCCACCCGGACGGGCAAATACCACGCATCAACCGTTCATTACCACAGCTATAAGATTCAATACAATCTTTGCCGGCACTGCCAAAAAGGCCCTTTCCATCAACAGCAGCCTCTAAAAAATACAAGCGTCCATACCTTGTACAACTATCCTGTTCATTATTGTAACACCAGCTGGATGAATCCTGGTCGTACACCGATTCCAGATAGGCGTAATTCAGATTCTGCGCCATCCAGGTTTGCTCGCCGATGACGACTGTCCTATACTCCTGGCTATCGCGGAGATCCAGCAGGCGGTTCTCCGTCTCGAAATAGACGCTGCTGTCCTTTATCACATGGCTCCGCTGTACATAACTCGAGGAAGACTTTTCTTCAGATGAACTCGATACGTCAGCACTGGATGAACTTGGAACATCTACATTGGATGAGCTGCCCATCTCTGCATTGGATGACTCCGGGTAATCAGACACTGATGAGCCTGCAACTTCAGAGCCGGACGACAAGACATCTTCTTCTGAACTAGCCGAATTATCGTCCCCGCAAGCTATAACAAGGACAAACTGAAATGCTATCAAAAAGTGTATCAAGAATCTGAACATACGTCCTCCCCTGCTCTTAATATACCTATTTATTTTTCACAACCATTTGAAAAAGTCCCCGACTTGCGTCAGGGACATTTTCACATTGACAAATGCGTACTACCGCTTCGCGTAGCGGAACACGCTACGCGAGCCATTGCGCGTAGCAGACTCGACGTAATAAACGCCGGGATTCAGGCGCGAGAGGTCGAGCGTGGAGGACTTCATCACGAGCGTTCCGTCGAGGGAGAACACCCTATACGTGACCGGGCTCGACGCCAACGAGTGCAATACAGGGATAGACGTTACCGACGTATCCTGCTTGGACGTGTCCTGCGCAGCAGTGTCTTGCTTGGCCGTGTCCGGCGGTACTACGACCGCAGCAGCCTTGGCTTCGCGCGCCTGGTCCAAGAAAGCGACGGCCTTGGCAAGATTCTCGGAGGAGTTCATCTTGTCGCCGCCATGGGAGCCGCCCGACACCTTGACAAATTCCGTTACCACGTTGTGGTTCTTGAGTGAATCATAGAGTTCCTGGCTCTGCTCGATGTTGACGATGTTATCGGACGTACCGTGGAACATAATTACCGGAGGATCGTCGTCGCTTGCGTAGTAAGGCGAACTGGCAACCATCCACTTGTCCTTGTTGCCTTCGCGTTCCACACCGATGAAGGCACCTTCCATTGTTCCGGAGCCGCCCATGCTGATGGGGTTCATCGTGTAGATGTCAGTCGGAGGAGACCAGAGCACAGCACCATCGACGCAGCTGCTGAACGAAGTGTACTCGCCAAGGTCACCGACCAGGTCAACCGTCACCGAGCCGGACTTGCCCTCTTTCAAGCCACAGGTCGTCGCCGTGAGGCTCGAAAGGTGGCCGCCCGAAGAGAACCCGGAAACAGCCACAAAGTTCGTGTCGAACTTGTACTTGGCCGCATTGCCGCGAACAAAGCGAACCACGGCCTTGATGTCGTGCAGCTGCGCCGGATATTTGGCATCGCTCGCCGAACGATGGTTCGGGGTCACGACAGCATAACCCGCCTTGACATAAGCCGCACAGATGGTGCTCAAGTCCGCAGAGCCCTTCATGTTATTGCTGCTCCAGGCGCTGCCGTATGTGTGGATGACCACCGGGTACGATTCCTTAGCCTGTTTGGGAATGTAAATGTCCAGCGTATGGTAAGTTTTTCCATCGCCAGCGTAGTTCACGTCGGCCGTTTTGTCGGCATCCGGAACACTGCCGCCACCTTGAGGGCCACCGAAACCGCCAAATTGGGCAAACGCAGACACGGCCATGAGAAGGCCTGCCGCCATAACCATTTTTTTCATTTCCAACTCCTTTTTTTGGCCCCTTTTTCGGAGCCTACACAAAATATACGCTTTTCAAAACGAGTCTCGCACAATACGGGGCATCTTGTGTTGTATACAAAAACAACCCTACCGCCTTTTTTAGGGCAATAGGGCCATTTCTGTAAAATCGTCTTTGTAAAATTACTTTATCAGTGCCGAAGTGAGCCTGCGGGCTTCGGCATCGGCTTCGAGCACCTGGTCAAGCGTAAGGTGGCCAGTCACGGTGGGGGCGCCGGCCATGATGGTTTCCACATGCTTCGGGATGTCGGTGAACTTGAGGTTGCCCTTGAGGAAGGCGTCCACGAGGACTTCGTTTGCCGCATTCATCATCGCGGGGACAATGCCGCCACGGCGGCCCGCCTCGAACGCGAGGGCGAGGCAGCGGAACTTGTTAAAGTCCGGCTCGAAGAAGGTTAGCTTCTGAAGCGTGGGCAGGTCGAGGCGCTTGGTCTCGAGCGGCAGGCGGTCGGGCCACGTGAGCGCCACCTGGATAGGGATGCGCATGTCGGGCGCGCCGAGCTGGGCCATGAGGGAGCCGTCGCGGAACTGCACCAGCGAATGCACCATGGACTGCGGGTGAACCACGACCTTAATTTGTTCGTACGGAATGTGGAACAAGAAATGCGCTTCGAGCACTTCGAGGCCCTTGTTCATCATGGACGCAGAGTCGATGGTAATCTTCTTGCCCATGCTCCACACCGGATGGTTGAGCGCATCGGCGACCGTGATGCTTTCAAACTTTTCGACGGGCCATTCGCGGAACGGACCGCCGGACGCCGTAATTTCGAGGAACTCCACTTCCTTTTCGGGGCGGCCGGAGAGGCACTGGAAAATGGCGCTGTGTTCGGAATCGATAGGCGTAATAAAGGACTTCGGATTCTCGGCGAGCTTGTCCCAGATGACCGGGCCCGCCATGACCATCGTCTCCTTGTTGGCGAGCGCCACGTGCTTGCCGTGCTCGATGGCGGTGATGGTCGGGAGGCATCCCACCGCACCCATCAGGGCGTTGATGATGATGTCGGCCTTGGGGTCGGCGGCGAGTTCGCACAGGCCTTCCATGCCGGCGAGCACCTTCATGCCAAGTTCTTTTTCGAGTTCCTTTGCCGCATTCGGGTCGAACATGCACACGCGTTCCACCTTGAACTTGCGGACGATTTCGGCCACCTTGGCCACACTGCTGTTCGCGGCGACCGCATAAAGCTTGAAAATATCGGAGTGCTGCAGGATCACGTCGACACTGGACGTGCCGATAGAACCAGTCGCACCGAGCAAAACCACGTTTTTCATTTTAAATCCTTCGATTAATCCTCAGGCCAATAGCCCAGGCAATCATCCATGACTTCTTCGAACTTTTCGTCGCGATTCACGTCCGTGAACGTCGTGTCCAATTCTTCCATGTGATAAGAATTCATGTATTCTTCGTAATGGACCGATGTTTCATCGACCCACGTATAGATTTCGATAAAATTCCAAGTCGTCGCGCTGTATTTCCAGACGTTGTCTTCTTTCTTGAAGTTGCAACCCGGCTCCACCTCGTTCTTGGGCTGAGTCTTGACGACTTCTACCGGATTATCGGACGAATCGTCGCTGCAGGCGACAAAACCGAAGGACATCGCCAACGCGATTGCCCCGACAATAAGCTTGATTTTCATAGATTCCCTAACCTTTATGCGATATTCTTGAAAAAGTCCATGAGCAGGTAAAGTGCCGGTGCCGCAAGGTAGAACGAGTCGCAGCGATCGAGCACGCCGCCGTGACCGACGAACAGGTTGCCCGAATCTTTCGTACCGCTCCAGCGCTTAAGGGCGCTCATCAACAGGTCGCCAGCCTGGCCGGCCACCGTGAGCATCACGCCGATTGCAATGGCAATCGCCCAATTGAACTGCACGTTGAAAGAAGAGAGCGCCGAACTGCACATGACCCAGTAAGCCACCCACGCGATGGTCGCAATTGAACCCGCGATGGAGCCTTCCCAAGTCTTCTTGGGGCTGATACTCGGGGCGAACGGATGACGACCGAAAGGTCCCTTGCCGGCAGCGAACTTCCCGAAGAAGTAGGCCACCGTATCGCAAAGCCACATGGATGTCATCACCAGGATAAACGCATAGCAATGTTCAAAGCCCTGGCCGTTACCCATCATCATCACGTTCATGCCGCCCCAGAGCCCTATGTAGAGCGGAGCGCCGAGCTGCATCACGAGCCACGGGAACAGGTGGTCAATTTCGACCTTCGCATAAGCGACAGCGATATAGATTGCAAAAATCACGAGGAACGTCATGCCCACCACGTAAGGCACTGCAGGCAGCCCGAAGTAGTCGCCCTTCGAAAGCGCCCATGCGAGGGTAAGCGCGAGCGAAGAAGCAAAGGAGAGGTAGCGGGTGTCGGGGCCCTTGTACATCTTGGAAGCCATGCCGGCCCATTCCCAGGCGCCAACGCCGGCCAAGAAGCACATCAGGCCGATGCGGCTGTAGTCGCAGAACCACAGCAAGAAGAAAACGACTGGAATGGCGACAAACGCCGTAATCAATCGTTGAGCCAAGTTACTCATGCAATACCTTCCCAAACCTTCTTTCGCGGGTTTTGAAAAATTCAACGGCCTTCAGGAATTCTTCCTTGGTAAAGTCGGGCCACAGCGTGTCCGTCACATAGAATTCGCTATAGGCGGCCTGCCAAAGCAGGTAGTTCGAGAGCCTGAACTCGCCACCCGTACGGATAACCAGATCCGGGTCGGGGGCTCCTTTCAAGTACAGGTTCCTTGCAAAAACGTTTTCGTCGATCTCGTCTATCTTGAGCGTGCCCGCAGCAACCTGCGCTGCGATGGACTTCGCCGCATCCACGATTTCGAGCCTACCACCGTACGAGATGGCGAGGTTCAGCTGCATGCCCGTATTGCCCGCCGTCTTGTCGATGGCGGACTGCAGGGATGCGCGCGGTTTTTCGGGCAGGCGTTCCATGTTCCCGATGACCTTGAGCTTTACGTTCTTCTCCATGAGGTCGGGGATTTCCTTCACCACCATCTCGATGAGGAGGTTCATCAGGTAATCCACTTCCTTGCTGGGCCTGCCCCAGTTCTCGGAGCTGAACACGTATAACGTCATGTGCTCGAGCTTCAGGTTCACGCCTACTTCCACCGCGTCGATGGTAGCCTGCGTGCCCTTGCGGTGCCCGAGAAACCGTTCAAGCCCGCGACTGCGGGCCCAACGCCCGTTGCCGTCCATGATGATGGCAACATGTCTAAGCTGGTTCGCCACGAACGCCCCGGACTACACCTTGAGGAGGTCCGCTTCCTTCTCGGCGAGGATAGCGTCAATCTTGGCGATGTACTTGTCGGTCGCCTTCTGGATTTCGTCCTGCTGTTTCTTGACTTCGTCTTCGGGCAGGTCCTTGTTCTTCTTGATGGCGTCGTTCGCATCGCGGCGGATGTTACGGATAGCCACGCGGCCTTCTTCGGCATGCTTGCGGGCCACCTTGGCAAGTTCCTGGCGACGTTCAGACGTGAGGATGGGGAGCGACACGCGGATGCAGTTGCCGTCCTTCATCGGGGTCACACCGATGTTCGCAGCGAGAATCGCCTTGTCGATGGTATCGACGAGCTGCTTTTCCCACGGGGTCACGAGCAGCATGCGCGGTTCGGGCACGGAAATCTTCGCCACCTGGGAAATCGGCGTCGGGGTGCCGTAGTAGTCGATGCGCACGTCATTCAGGATAGCGGGGCTAGCCTGGCCAGCGCGGATCTTGGAGAATTCACGTTCGGTGGCCTCGATGGCCTTGTCCATTTTTTCGGTATAGTCTGCCATAGTTCTTAATTAAGAGTTGATGGTTTGTTCCGTAATTAAATATAAGTAAAAATCCTTAGCAATGCACCAGCGTTCCGAGGTCGCCTTCGATGGCCGCGCGCGTGAGGTTGCCCTTTTCCATCTTGAACACGAAGATGGGCATGTTGTTTTCCATGCAGAGGGCGACAGCTGCGGTGTCCATGACCTTGAGGCCGCGGGAAATGACTTCCTTGTAGCTGATGTCGTCGAAGCGGGTGGCAGTCGGGTCCTTGACCGGGTCCGCGGTGTAGATGCCGTCGACCTTGGTGGCCTTCATGATCACGTCGCATTCGCTTTCGATGGCGCGGAGAGCGGCGCAGCTGTCGGTGGTGAAGAACGGGTTACCCGTACCGGCGGAGAAGATGACTACGGAGCCAGCGGAGAGGAGTTTCAATGCCTTGCGGCGGTCGAAGAATTCGCAGACCGGCTCCATGCGGATGGCGGACATCACTACGGAGTCGACACCCTGCTTGTCGAGGGCGTCCTGCATGGCGAGGCCGTTCATCACGGTGCCGAGCATGCCCATGGCATCGCCCTGAGCGCGGTTCATGCCGCCTGCGGATGCGGAAATGCCGCGAACGAGGTTGCCGCCGCCGATGACGAGAGCGACTTGAACGCCCTGCTTGACGATGGAAGCAATTTCGCTTGCCATGTCGGAGAGGATGACGTTATCGATACCGTGGCCCTTTTCGCCTGCGAGGGCTTCGCCACTGAGCTTGAGAAGAATGCGCTTGAATTTCATAATTTGGTCACTAGTTATTAGTCATTAGTGGTTAGTGGTTGGGACCACCATCTTTATCGTTGAAAATTTAATAAAAAGGCGTGAATAAAAAGGGTTTTAGGGGATGTTGCCCCTAGGCGTGGGGGCTTCCATTTGTTACGAAAAAGCGTCAATTTTCTTATATAGACGTGTCACGGGAAAGACCGCAACTGGAGGTCGGGGCGGACTCCGAGAATTAGCTATTTTATAGCGCAACTAAAAACACAAACCGTAAATTCAACTGTTAAGGATATAATGAGTCTTAAAATCGTTGTGCTTGCTAAGCAAGTACCTGATACACGAAACGTGGGCCCCGATGCCATGACGGAGCAGGGAACCATCAATCGTGCCGCATTGCCCGCGGTCTTCAACCCCGAAGACCTGAACGCCCTGGAGCAAGCCCTTCGTTTGAAGGACCAGTTCCCGGGTTCCACCATCTCTGTGCTGACGATGGGTCTCCCGAAGTCTGCCGAAGTCGTCCGCGAAGCTCTGTACCGCGGTGCCGACGAAGGTTTCGTGGTGACGGACCGCCCGCTCGGTGGTGCTGACACTCTCGCTACGAGCTACACGCTCGCCCAGGCCGTCAAGAAGATTGGCGACTACGACATTATTCTCGGTGGCCGCCAGGCTATCGACGGCGATACCGCGCAGGTCGGTCCGCAGATTGCAGAAAAGCTCGGCCTCACCCAGGTGACCTACGCCGAAGAAATTCTCTCCCTCGACGAAAAGGCCCGTAAGGTCGTGATCCGCCGCCACATCGACGGTGGTGTGGAAACGGTGGAAGCACCGCTCCCGCTGGTCGTGACCGTGAACGGAAGTGCGGCCCCGTGCCGTCCGCGCAACGCAAAGCGCCTCATGAAGTTCAAGAACGCGACGGTGGTTGCCGAACGCAAGCCGGAAGACGCCGAAAAGTACGAAGCCCTCATCGCGAAGAAGCCCTACCTGAACATTCCGCAGTGGGGTGCCGCCGACATTGACGCAGACCCTGCCCAGATCGGTAAGGCCGGTTCGCCGACGAACGTGAAGGCTGTCAAGAACATCGTGTTCAAGGCGAAGGAAAGCCGCACGCTCACCGCAAGCGACGCCGACGTCGAAGGACTTATCAAGGAACTTTTAGACGGGAAGATTATTGGCTAGCCTATGAATAACGTATTTGTATATTGCGAAATTGAGGGCACGACCGTTGTCGATGTTTCCCTCGAACTTTTGTCCAAGGGCCGCAAGCTCGCCAACACGCTCGGCGTTCAGCTCGAATGCATCTGCGCAGGCAAGGGCCTCGACGGAATTGAAAAGCAGGTGTTCCCCTACGGTGTGGACAAGGTCCATGTGTTCGACGCCGAAGGGCTCTTCCCCTACACCACCAACCCGCACGCATCGCTCGTGGTGAACCTCTTCAAGGAAGAGCAGCCGCAGATTTGCCTGCTGGGAGCAACGGTGATTGGCCGTGACCTCGGCCCGCGCATTTCCAGCGCCATGCACAGCGGCCTTACCGCCGACTGTACCGAACTCGAAATCGACAGCTTCGAAATGAGCATCGGTGGCGTGAAGAAGTTCTACGAAAACCAGCTCTGCCAGATTCGCCCGGCGTTCGGCGGCAACATCGTCGCTACCATCGTGAACCCGGAACACCGCCCGCAGATGGCGACGGTGCGCGAAGGCGTGATGAAGAAGGAAATCGTGGACCCGAACTACAAGGGCGAAGTCATCAAGCACGACGTGGCCAAGTACGTGCCGGAAACGGAATACGTGGTCAAGGTGCTGGAACGCCATGTGGAAAAGGCCAAGCACAACCTCAAGGGCGCACCCATCGTGGTGGCCGGTGGTTACGGCATGGGCTCCAAGGAAAACTTCGACATGCTGTTCGAACTGGCGAAGGAACTCCACGCCGAAGTGGGCGCAAGCCGTGCCGCTATCGACGCGGGCTTTGCCGATCATGACCGCCAGATTGGCCAGACCGGCGTGACCGTCCGCCCGAAGGTGTATATCGCCTGCGGTATCTCCGGCCAGATTCAGCACCTCGCCGGCATGCAGGATTCAGGAATCATCATCTCCGTGAACTCCGACCCCGAAGCTCCGATCAACGCTATCGCTGACTACGTGATCAACGGCACCGTCGAAGAGGTCATCCCGAAGATGATCAAGTATTACAAGGCAAACAACAAGTAGGCGTTATGGCGAATTTTTACACAGACCATCCAGAGATTAAGTTCAACCTTGAAAGTTCTCCTTTGATGCAGCGCATCGTGGAGCTCAAGGAAAACGGCTACGCCGACAAGGACAGCTTTGACTATGCGCCGGAAGACTACGCCGACGCGATAGACAGCTACAACCGCGTGCTCGAAGTCGCTGGCGACATCACCGCAAACACCGTCTTCCCGAACTCCGAAGACGTGGACGCCGAAGGCCCCCACTGCGAAAACGGCCGCGTGCGCTACGCAAGCAAGACCTACGAGAACCTGGAAGCCACCCGCAAGGCTGGCCTCAATGGCGTGACCATGCCGCGCCGCTTCGGCGGCCTGAACTTCCCGATTACCGCCTACACGGCCATCAACGAAATGATTGCCTCTGCAGACGCCGGTTTCGAGAACATCTGGTCCCTGCAGGACTGCATCGAGACCTTGTATGAATTCGGCGACGAAGACCAGCGTTCCCGCTTTATCCCGCGCGTGTGCGCCGGCGAGACGATGTCGATGGACCTGACCGAACCCGATGCCGGTTCCGACCTGCAGCGCGTGATGCTCAAGGCCACCTACAGCGAAGAAGACAAGTGCTGGTACCTGAACGGCGTGAAGCGCTTCATCACCAACGGTGACTCCGACATTCACCTGGTGCTCGCCCGCTCCGAAGAAGGCACCCATGACGGCCGCGGCCTCTCCATGTTCATCTACGACAAGCGCGATGGCGGCGTGAACGTGCGCCGCATCGAGAACAAGCTCGGCATCCACGGAAGCCCGACCTGCGAACTTGTCTACAAGAACGCGAAGGCTGAACTCTGTGGCCGCCGCAAGTTCGGCCTCATCAAGTACGTGATGGCACTCATGAACGGCGCCCGCCTCGGCATTGCCGCTCAGTCCGTGGGCATCAGCCAGATGGCCTACAACGAAGCTCTCGCCTACGCCAAGGACCGCAAGCAGTTCGGCCAGGCCATCGTGAACTTCCCGGCCGTCTATGAGATGATTTCCAACATCAAGGCACGCCTCGACGCAGGCCGCGCACTCCTGTACCAGACAGCCCGCTATGTAGATATCTACAAGGGACTCGAGGACATCGAGCGCACCCGTAAGCTCACCGACGAGGAGAAGGCAGAACTCAAGCTCTACCAGAAGCTCGCCAGCGCATGCACGCCTTTGGCCAAGGGCATGAACTCCGAATACGCCAACCTGAACGCCTACGACAGCATCCAGGTTCACGGCGGTTCGGGCTACATGCTCGAATACGCTTGCCAGCGCCTCTACCGCGACGCTCGCATCACCTCCATTTACGAAGGCACGACGCAGTTGCAGACCGTGGCTGCCCTCCCGCACATCAACACCGGAACCTACAGCCAGATGCTCGAGGAACTGGAAGCGGGCGAAGTGGCCGCCGAATACGAGAGCCTCAAGGCCCGCGCGAAGGCCATGGACGCGAAGTTCAACGAAGCCATCGAAGTCGTGAAGGCCGCGAACAACAACGAGTTCACCGACCTCTGCAGCCGCCACCTCTACGAACTCGCCGCTAACTGCGTGATGAGCCAGTTGCTCCTCCGCGACGCCACCAAGGCACCGGAACTGTTCGAAAAGAGCATGAAGGTGTACCTGAACCTCGCCGAAGCTGAAGTCGCGAAGCACTACAACTTCGTGAAGAGCGTGAACGTGGAATCGATGGAGAGCTACAGGAAGGCATAAGCCACACGTGTCATCCTGAGCCCTTCGACAGGCTCAGGGTAAACTCCGAGCCGCGAGGCTCGAAGTCGAAGGATCTAAAGAAATTGCCCCGGCTCTAACGAGTCGGGGTTTTCTTTTTTCAAAGCAGTCTATGTCATATTATGACATTCCCTCGTTTATATATTTATAGGGAGCGAGGTTCTATGCTGACGACTTTCCTTATCGTACTTGGCATATTGGCCCTTTTCGGGGCTGGCAACGTGAAGGACGCGTGCGCCATCACCTTGTTACTGAAAATCCTGCCGTTTCTGGCTATTGCGGGGATTTTCGTGTTTTTGACGTTCTGCAGCGGGTAAATATGGATAAATTTTAATACACTGTATTGCTCTTTTACTAATTTTTATATAAATTTTAGTAAAAAGGAGCACTTTATGGGAACCACAATGAATACAATCAGCGCAAGAATCGATTCAAAGCTCAAAACGCAAGCCGAAACCCTGTTCGACCAGCTCGGGATGAACATGTCCACAGCAATTACCGTTTTCTTGAAGCAGGTCGTCCGTCTCCGCAAGATCCCTTTCGAGATTGCCCTTGACACTCCCAACGACGAGACTATCGCCGCCATGGCCGAAGCAAACGAAATCGCCAGCGGCAAGCGCAAGGCTAAATCTTACAAGAACGCAAACGCAATGATTAAGGACATTCTCAACAAGTAAAGAATTTCGGGCGATGCGCTCATATTGACGCTGACGCGAACAGGTTCGCACAGCGATTTGTTCAAGAAATAGGAAATAGACCGCAGCGGTTAGGCTACGGTCTGAATTTCTATAGATCCTATCGCGTCCTCACGGACGCTCCAGGATGACACTTTGATGCAAAGGCCCTTCGGCAGGCTCAGGGACCTTTTACTTCACCACGATGTTCACGAGCTTGCCCGGGACCACGATGGACTTCACGACGGTCTTCCCGTTCATGAATTCCTTCATGCGATCGTTGTCCATGGCGAGCTTTTCGAGGGCGGCCTTGTCCATGTCCTTGGCGACAGATGCCTTGGCGCGGACCTTGCCGTTCACCTGGAACACGACTTCCACGGTGTTTTCCACGGCCTTGGAATGGTCGGCTTCCGGCCAGGCGACGTTCGTGAGCGATTCGTTGTGACCGAGGATGCTCCACATTTCTTCGGCGATGTGCGGGGCGAACGGATGCAACAGCTTGACGAAGGTTTCGCACGGTTCGCGGTAGCGCTTGTCCATCTTCATCATTTCGTTGTTGAAGATCATCAGCTGGCTAATCGCGGTGTTGAAGCTCATGTTCTCGATGTCGCTCGTGACCTTGATGACGGTCTGGTGCATCACCTTCTCGATAGCTTCGGGAGCGGTTTCGTCAACGAACACCGGGGCTTCGTCAGAATCGCCCACCACGGAGCGCCAGGCGCGGCCGAGGAAGCGGTTCATACCTTCGATGCCCTTGGTCTGCCATGGCTTCACGGCGTCGAGCGGGCCCATGAACATTTCGTACAAGCGAAGGCTATCGGCACCGTAGTCGCGCACGACGTCATCGGGGTTCACGACGTTCTTCAGGGACTTACTCATCTTCGCCACAATCTGCTTGAGCTCGATGTCAGTACCCTTCTTGAAGAACTTGCCGTTCTTTTCTTCGACTTCGTCGGTCGGGACCTTGGAGCCAGCGGCGTCTTCGTAAGCGAAGGCGAGAATCATGCCCTGGTTGAAGAGTTTCTGGAACGGTTCGTCGGTAGAGACGAGGCCGAGGTCGAACAAAACCTTGTGCCAGAAGCGGCTGTAGAGCAAGTGGAGCACGGCGTGTTCGGCACCGCCCACATAGAGGTCGACCGGCATCCAGTACTTTTCGAGTTCCTTCGCAACAAATGCGTCGCCGTTGCAGGCGTCGATGTAGCGGAGGTAATACCAGCAGGAACCAGCCCACTGCGGCATGGTGTTCGTCTCGCGGATACCCTTGCGGCCGTTCTTGTCGGTCACCTGGAGCCATTCGGTGGCGTTTGCGAGCGGGGACTGTCCGCCGTCACCCGGCTTGTAGTCCTTGAGTTCCGGCAACAGCACCGGCAGTTCGGAATCATCGACGGTAGAGATTTCGCCGTCTTCCCAGTGGATAATCGGGAACGGTTCGCCCCAGTAACGCTGGCGGCTGAAGAGCCAGTCGCGGAGCTTGTAGTTCACGGTGGCCTTGCCGATTTTGTTCGCTTCGAGCCATTCGATGACCTTCGCGATGCCCTGCTTCTTGTTGAGGCCGTTCAGGCAAAGCGTGTCGTTCTGGCTGTTGATGTAGGTGCCGTCGGCAGCCCAGCAGGCTTCCCCTGCGAGGACCTTCGGGCGAACGTCTTCGGGGCAGCTTGCATCGGGTTCCATGATGCAGATGACGGGCAAATTAAATTTCTTCGCGAAATCGAAGTCGCGGGTATCGTGGGCGGGCACGGCCATGATGGCGCCGGTGCCATAGCCGGTCAAAACGTAGTCGGCGACCCACACCGGAATCTTCGTGCCGGTGAGCGGGTTCACGGCGTAGCTACCGGTAAACACGCCGGTCTTTTCCTTCGCGAGTTCCGTACGGTCGAGGTCGCTCTTGAGAGCGGCGGCATGCACGTATTCTTCCACGGCGGCCTTCTGTTCGGCAGTCGTGAGTTCCGGCACCATCGCGTGTTCCGGGGCAACGACCATGTAGGTAGCACCAAACAGCGTATCGCAACGGGTCGTATAGACGCGGAGCTTCTTTTCGGTCGGCTTGCCGTTAGCGTCGGCAATCGGGAAATCCACTTCGGCACCGTAGCTCTTGCCGATCCAGTTCTTCTGCATGTCTTTGACGCCCTGCGGCCAGTCGAGCTTGTCGAGGCCCTTCAGCAGGCGGTCGCCATACAGCGGGATGCGCATGAGCCACTGCTTGAGGTTACGGCGTTCCACTTCCTTGGTGCCGCACTTTTCGTGAGAGCCGTCGTTCAAGACTTCTTCGTTCGCGCACACGATCTTGCAATGCTTGCACCACCACACCTGAGCGTCGGCGTAATAAGCGAGGCGCTTAGAATCCTTGTACTTGCGGACTTCTTCCTTGCCCTTTGCTTCGACATCGGCAGGAATCGGGAGTTCTTCGATGGGGCGGCCTTTCTGCTGGTCTTCATCGAACCAGGTGCCGTAAAGGCGCTTGAAAATCCACTGCGTCCACTTGTAATACTTCGGGTCGGTGGTGTTGACTTCCTTGTTCCAGTCGTAGCTGAGGCCAAGGCGCTTGATCTGGCGGCGGAAATTGTCGCAGTTCTTCTTGGTCGTGATGGCCGGGTGCGTACCGGTCTGGATGGCGTACTGTTCAGCGGGGAGGCCGAAAGCGTCCCAACCCATGGGGTGGAGCACGTTGAAACCGCGGCTGCGCTTGTAGCGGCAAATGATGTCGGTGGCGGTGTAACCTTCCGGGTGGCCCACATGGAGGCCTGCGCCGCTCGGGTACGGGAACATGTCCAGGCAGTAATACTTGGGCTTGGACTTATCGGTGCCCGTCTTGAAAGTCTGATGTTCTTCCCAGTAGGCCTGCCACTTGGTTTCGATCTCTTGCGGATTGTACTTTGCCATGATTTATGTCCTTATTTTTTCGGGCATAAATTTAGAAAAAGCCCAGGAGAGCGGCTTGCAATCCCGGGGCTAGTCATCCACAAAAATGCGCATTTATAAAGCTATTCTTCCGATTCCGTGCAATCTGGAGTGAGGTAATAGCGCATCCCCACCCATCCGATGCGATCCTCATAAACAAATCTCTCACTACGAAAAACATTTTTCTCGGTGTTCGCAACAGGAAGCGGATAGCAACATTGCGAATGATTTTCTTCATCCGGTTCGCCACAATAAGCGTACATTGCAGCTTTTTCCGCAGGAATCACTTTCCATTCTTTATTCATGCATAATGAGTAACACGTCCTTGATTTTTCTGCGGACTTGAGGGTTGAATCAATTTTATTTTGGCTACCATCGGTACACGCTTCGGTCGGAAGGGGGCAAGGGTCGTTGCTACTTCTTCTACATGCTGCGACATCGTATTCACCTTGGCTCACCCATCCCTCTTCGGTTTTCTTATAGAGGATGCTATGAGATACATACGATATCCTGGCGGAAACCGAAACAACATCATCGCAGCATTCATCACCAATGTTTGTTTTTTCTGTTATGCACTTTAATAAATCACTGTTTATCTCCGTCCATGTATTTCTGCCACACATGAAATAATGATATTCTCCGCCCGAAACATTGTGACGGCCCGCAACAGAATCTACAGTTCCCGCGATTTCGGTGGTACATTCTTTTTCTAGTACTGCAGACGCATTAGTTTCTTCCCATTTTCCATTGCCAGCATATTTATAGTATTCCCAGTCATGCAAATCCGTATGCACCCGACATACTCCCCCTTCAGGCACCCCTGCGGTATCACAAGCGACCCATCTCGGATTGTTAACCCAGTGCCCCTGCTCGCATCTGTAGTAAACAAATATGGACGTTCCGGAATTACCGTTACTTTCTCCCAGCACATTGACAAGGCCTTCATTTTCTGCGTTACATTCCTTGAACGACGCAAGAACTTGTTCTAAACGAGTGTCAGAAAAATCATTCGTTTTCACAGGAACGTCGTTAACGGGAACAAAAGACCATTCATTTTGCTGGCATCTGTAGGTGCAGAGTTCTCTGCCAGGAGATTTAAAAATGGCATAGTAATAACCATCTATGTCCAATCCATCATTGTTCTGTGAGTCACTGCACTCATAAGGCGGCGCAACAACTTTCAAAGTTTCACAAGAAGCGGAATCCAGTTTTTTAGAGTTGGCATTTGACATCCCAGAAGACGAGGACTCCGGAATAGCCGACGACTCCGGACTTGCCGAAGAAACCGGCACTTCGTCGTTACTCGCCGACGAGGAATCATCGCAGGCGACAAGGGAAAAAACGAGCCCGAACGCCGCCAGGCCAGCTATGCTAAACAGATTTTTTCTCGGCACAATAGACATCTTTCGCCCTCAGTTTTTCCCTTTTAAACCATGCCATCGCTATTTATTGCTCTTCCGTGGAATCAGACGGGGCAGTTTCGCCTTCCTGCACCGTATAGCAGGAATCGCTCTCGTCGTTACATTCTTGATACTCACTAATCTCCCATTTGGCCTCTACGCATTGCAATAAATACCACGTTCCATCGTCCGATTGAATAGGCAAATCAGAAGTCTCGTCACAATCTGCCTCATGATAAAATGAATAATACCAACCCGCAATATCAGGTGGCAAGTCTCCTTGCACCGCAAAGCAGGATCCGCTTGTCCTAGCGTCGGTAGCAATGGCTTTCCAGGCGCCATCGCCCAAGTACTTATAGCAGTTAAACGAATCATGGCCATACTTGACGCCGGCATAACCAACACGCATATCGCATACATCGCCCACGCTCACACCCGCCGTATCGCAAGCGGCACTGGCTTCCACTTGGTGCCATTCGCCTTGTTCGCAGCGGTAGAACACAACATTGCTTTGATAACCGGGATTAGAACCAGGGGTCCTGTGTTCAACAAGGCCCTCAATCTCGGCGTTACATTCCTGAAGTTCACATTCCGGATGCTCTATTCGTGAAGTGGCCGTCAAACACATCGGCTCTTCACAATCCTGATTATACTCCCATTTGGCGCCGACGCATTCGAACCGATAAACAACTCCATCGCCCCCTGTAATTGTGTTGCAGCTACCTTCAGGATGAAAACCTTCGCCACATGCAGGGAGAATCGAATAACTCACCAGAACGTCGCGGGGCAGGCCTTCCATCCCCGCAGGCACGCTTCCAGACGAGCCGGAAACGTCACCGCTTCCAGACGAGCCAAGAGCGGCACCGCTGTCAGAAGACCCCGGAACATCATCGCCACTCGCCGACGACGAATCGTCACAGGCGACAATGGAAAAAGACAGACTTGCGGCAAAAGCGATAATCACGAAACTACTTTTTCTCATAACGGCTCCAAAGGATTTACATCAAAACAATCTACTCGGCCGCAGCGCCACAATCAGGAACTTCAAAATATTCCGACAGGCGCCATCCGTTTTCCTGAGTGTACTCATACAGGGAACTAACATTCCAAGGATACTGCTCCACTATCTCCGCAGGCGACGTATAACAGCACTGAAGATTTTTCCCCACTTCCGGCGCGCCACAGGACGCATACACAGGAACGTCAAACGCATCCAAAGTCTGCCATGCTTTATCATGGCAGAGCGCATAACACGTGCGCGATGATTTCAATGACGTCAAGGAAGAATCTATTTCAAACTCATTGCTATACGCACATTCCCTATCCGGGAACGAACAAGTATCTTTTGGATCCAGGCTCGGGTTCGCATATTCCCAAACCCCGTTGCCCGCATAAATGAAGACAACCTCCACAATCTCTCCCCCGTGTCCATAGGAAAAAAAGCCTGTTTCATCGGAAACCTTTTTGCATGTATCCCCCACGGTGACCCCTGCAGTATCGCAGGCAACCCAAGGTTCGACTTCTTTCCAGCTACCCTGCTCGCACTTATAATACGTGTAGCTATAACCGTATTTAGGGTTACCCCATTGTCCGATTTCAACCGAACCATCGTTCTCGGAAGTACACTTCGCACCTGGCAAGGAAGGATCTTTCCACTCAACGGGGCCTTGCGAATCTAGTACCCAAGTTCCGTTTTCACAAAGGTACCTTACGGCATATCCAGACAAAGGCGATCCTTCCCATAGAGTTTGAATCGTACCTTCAAGTTCGGCGGTGCATTTTGATGACGGCACCGAAACAGACGACTCCGGCATAGAAGCCGAAGACCCTGGAACAGCCGAAGAAGCCGGCACTTCTTCATCACTCGCCGACGTTGAATCGTCACAGGCGACAAGGGAAAAAGACAGACTTGTGGCAAAAGCGACTGCCGCGACAGCAGAAAAATAGCGAGTCATGTTCATTTGCGCCTCAGCTACTTCTTTTTGGAACGGCTAAAGTTATAGCCTACATGTTTCCATTCAAAAGACTCACATTTGTTGATATCATAGAAATTGTAATCCGGAGTGCTCCGTCGATCCCAAAATTCTTCACCCTCTATTTCAGAAGTACATGCCCTATACTCATTTGGTATCGAGTAAACTCCCCAGGTTCCGTCCGCGCCATAAGTGTAATATTTACGGGAGACGCAATACTCACTCACTTCGGTTTCAACATGCCAGTAAACGCCGTCTTTGGGCAACGCCGAAGCATAATAGCAATCTTCCATCAATCCTCCGGCAACATCGCCTACGGAGGCATCCTTAGGTAAATCCAGGACATCGTACTCAGCATCCGTCAGACTATCTTTTCGGGGGTCCGTATATTGGTGCGGGACAAGTTCGGGCTGCACCCAGGTTCCCTTTCCGCAGTAATAATACTTCTCCCCTGCTTCGCGATAAAAATCGTCGTCAGAGCAACAATAGCCAACGGTGGAATCATAATCGCATTTGACCCAACTGCTATCTTTGCGGAGGCTGTATTGCGTTTTGCCGTTCAATTCATAGGAACAGGTATCGGAATCTTCGGAACAATAATACTCCATTTCACTCAACCGCTGCAATTCTCCGTTGAGGCACGTGTAGTATTCCGTGTAGCTTCCCGTCTCGTTACCATAGGTCTTTAAACCTTTTTTTTCACCGTTTTCCGCACAATTCACTTCCAGATGCGGGATTTCATGCTCATACCAAATCCCGTCACCATCATAAATGTATGTGACAATCCTATCTTCCACCATGTGTCCCGCCTGGACCTGAACGGTCTTTCGGCAAATAGCCCCTTCAGTCACTCCGGCAGTGTCACAAGCGTATACCCCGGTTTTCCATTCGCCATTTTCACACTTATGGTAGTTCATATGGTCCCCCGACCATACTGAATCGACAAGCCCCTCGTTTTCGGCAGTGCATTCTTTTTCTGGCTCCGTAGGGCAATCGACATCGTTCCAGGATCCATTGCCAGCATACTTGTAACAATTATAGGTGCCAGCATTGCCCATTATTCCGGGAGAACCAGTTTCCACACGACAAAGTTCCCCTTCGGTCACCCCAGCCGTATCACATTTTACCCACGCAGGTCTTTCAACCCACTTTCCTTGTTCACACCTGTAGAAGTCGTATCCTTGCCCGTATCTTGGAGTGCCAATTACCCTCACATGGACAAGGCCTTCGCTGTCGGCGTTGCATTCCGGGAACTGACATTCCGGATGCTGCATTTGAGAAACAACCGTCAGACACATCGGCTCTTCACAATCCTGATTATACTCCCATTTGGTTCCTACGCATTCGAATAGATACGCCTTTCCATCGGCCCCTGTAATAGAGTTACAGCTGCCTTCAGGATGAAAACCTTCGCCACATGCAGGGAGAATCGAATAACTCACCAGAACGTCGCGGGGCAGGCCTTCCATCCCCGCAGGCACGCTTCCAGACGAGCCGAGAGCGGAGCCGCTGTCAGAAGACCCCAGAACATCATCGCCACTCGCCGACGACGAATCGTCACAGGCAACAAGGGAAAAAGACAAGCTTGCAATAAAGGCGAATGCCGAAATTCTAAAAAAACAGCTCAAATCTTTCATAGGTTCCCCCTTTTTTCAATTAATATAACAATCTTGTTCGTAAAGGGAGTAACATTCTCGTTTTTGTAAGAAAAATGCAATTTGCAGGGGCCCAAACGCCGTTTTTGGGCAAAAATCACTAAAAATTGACGCTTTGGGAAGATTAGCTATCCGTTTTCGCCCCGCTTTTGTTATAATTAAGATATATGGAACGCTCCAAAATCATTTCTTTCTTGTCCGTGTTGATTTTCTCTGTATCCTGCGCGTACGCCCAGAATACGTACGAAGCTGATACCGATTCCGCATGGATTGCCTCCCAGAACGGGGGAAGTACGGAACTGAGTAACGGGAGCGACGAACCCAACGCCGCATGCATCGGCGACGGCTGCGACGGCACCGAGACATTCCCGGCAGAGCAGCAGGCAAACTCCGAACAGGCATCCGCAAACGGCGCCACGACGGACAGCACGGCTGGAGACTCCACGAAGGTGGCCAAGGCCGATTCCAGCGATTACGAAGACTGCACTCCCGCCGACTCCCTGCTCAAGGAATGCAAGGACGACGAGGACGACACCTACGACCGTTACCTCAACGAGAACGCCGAGATGTACAGGGCCCGCAAGGAAGGCTTTGCCAGGAAGATTTCCCTCGGATTCCGTGCGGCCGGCGGCATGAACATGGTTTTCGGCAAAAAAGCCGGCAACTGGGAAATTGGCTACGAAGGCAGCGCGGGCATTTTCGCTAAGATGCCGTTCTTCTCGCGCCTGCTCACGCTCTACCCCGAACTGGACTTCGACTACCGCGTTTTCAAGTTCGAATCGGAATCTGACTACAGCAAGGACGAGGCCAGCATCACCCAGATGCTCTTCGAGATTCCCATCCTGTTCGTGTTCGCTCCCGACAACGAAGGATTCTTCGTCGGCATCGGCCCGGATCTCGGACTCAAGCTCTCCAGCAAGTCCAAGTACAAGCAAGAAGTCGACACCGGCAAGAAAATCGAGAAGGACAAGCGCAAGAACACGCTCCCGACAGCGGGTGTGCTCCTGGGCGGAGCATTCGACATTGGCTATGCGTTCAATTCCCACTTTACCGTGGACATCCGCGTTGTGCAGTACCTGAGCAACCTTGTCAACGAAAAAGCGGTCGCCGAAACGGAAATAATGGATTCAAAACTTTACACCTTCCATACAACCTTGGGCATTTCGTTCGCCCTTTAATAGAGTTTTCCCGTTTTTCGGCAAATTTCGCCACTTTTAAGTAAACATTTTTTTCTACACCTTTTTTACACGGGGATATATTTTTAGAAGTGCAAATTATGCACTTCATTTATTATAATTGAAATAGTATGAAATCGAGAGCATTTAGCATCCTATCATCTGCGATTTTCGCCCTGGCCCTCGCGGCTCATGCCGACGAGTTCGATGACTTCGACAAGGACGACAACGCCGTTAGCGCCCCCTCCTCGGGAGAAACATATACCGGTTCTACCGACGACGAATTCGCCAACGATGAAGAATATGCCGCCGCTTACGCCCGCTACAAGAACGAGCAGACTTCCAAGGCAGAAATCAACCGCCTGCGCACGGAAGGCTTCGCCCGCGTCATCCAGCTGGGTGTGCGACTGCAGGGCGGCATCAACACGTTCTTCGGCGGCAAGGCCGAAGACTGGGGTATCGGTTTCATTGGCGGCGGAGGCATCATGGTCAAAATGCCTCTCGGCGTCAAGAACCTGAGCATTGTCCCCGAACTGGACTTCAACTACCGCCATTACTCCTTCGAAACCGACACCGACTTCGGTACCGACGACGCCACCATCGACATGATGGTCTTCGAAATTCCGCTTATCGTGCGCTACACCTTCGAGGACATGGGATTCTTCGCCGGACTCGGCGTGAACCTGAGCCTCAAGCTCACCGGTAGCTCCGAATACAACCAGAATTTTGACGGCAGCAACACGGTGACCGACAACAACGCGCTCGTGACCTCCAGCGTGGAAGTCGGCGGCGTATTCGACCTCGGCTTCATGCTGACCCGCTACATCAACGTCGACATCCGCGCGGTACAGAGCTTCACGAACATCCTGAACAAGGCCCTTGTACCCGAGGGACGATTCCAGAAGGCGAACCTGCTTTCGTTCTACACGATGGCGGGCATCACCTACCTGTTCTAAGCAGGCCCGACTTTAAAAAAAGAGCCCCTCCTCATGGAGGGGTTTTGCTTATACCGAAAACACGCCGCGGGAATTATTCCGCGCGCTTGAGCATCTTGCGGCGGAGGTTCGGGATTTCCTTGGCGATGAGGAGCTTTTCCACCTTGAAGAAGCTTTCGTGCGGGCGGATGGCTTCCTTGTACAGCACGTCTGCAAGCTCCGGTTCGTTCGCGAGGAATGCGATGAGGATGGCGTTCCTGAGGAAGAACTCGTCCATGTCCTTGACTTCGTACTTTTCGTAGAAGTCGGCGACGAGCTTGGCCGCGACAGCGTAATTCTTGGTGCGGGCGACTTCGAGGATGTTGAACTCGTCCACGAACGAGGCCGGGAACATTCCCGCGTTCACGAGGTCGCGGACCTTCATGTACACGGCGTTCGTGTCGCGGGCTTCCATCGGCACGCCACGGACCCACTCGATGTATTCCTCGCGGAACTTCTTCCATTCCGGAGAGCGTTCCACGACCGGGGTATCCACCTTCGCGAGGTAGGCCTCGATGCCGAGCTTGCGGTAGGAATCGCCGGCCATCGCGTCCATCATGGCCTTGACCTTGGCGGGGCGGCGCAGGGCGTAGTCGGCGGAATCCAGGTATTCCGGCCAGCAGATTTCACAGGAGTCGAACACCTGGACGATGTGCGCCTCCGAATGGACGAAGCGGGCCTCTTCGGCCTTGTTGTCGACCATCGGCGTGAAGATGCTGTTCGGGTCGATGTTCTTCATCATGTTGCGGACCATCTTCGAGGTGAACAGGAAGTTCCTTTCGCCGAAGAATTCAGGGTCGCGGTGGATGCGCTTGAATTCCTTCACGAGCGCCGGATCCGTGCTGAAGCGCCCGATGGATTTTTGAATAACGGGCTGGTCGCTCGCGATAATGATGATGTCCGGTTCTTCGGGAGCCTTGTAGAGGCTCACGTACGGGAACGTCACGTCGAGCGCCTTCAAGATGTTCAAGAAGAGCTGGTCGTTGAATTCGTACGTCTGAATCCACTGCACCCAGAGTCCGCCCGGCTTCATGTACCGGCGCATCTTCGCATAGAACTCGTGGCTGAAGAGGCTCGCCACACCGCTCACCCACGGGTTAGAGGGCACGCTTATGAGCAAGTCGTACTTGCGGCGGTTGGTGAGGAAGAACGTCTGGGCGTCGTCGATATAGATATGGATTCGCGGGTCATCGTAACCGCGGGCGTTCCACGGGTAGAATCCCTTCGCAAGGTTCATCATCTCGTCTTCGATTTCCACGCAGTCAAAGTCGCGGAGCAGCGGATCGGAGAGCAGGTAGTGCGCGCCCATACCGCTACCGAAGCCCACCATGCCGGCATCGTAGGGCTCCGAGAGCACGGCCATCGGCATGAACGCCGTTGCCGCCTGAGTCAGCTCGTCACCTTCGATGGGGTGGTTGCGGTCCTTGCTCATGCTCGCGTCGGCCTTGCCGTTCGTCTTGATGTACCAGTGCACATCGGATTCGTGGAAACTGATGGTAGCCGTCTTGCCGTCGCGGACGATAATCTTTTCGTCGGGGTGCAGGTTCTTGTAAGCGCGGAACGCACCCGACGTAACGAGCGACGGATCGAAGTTCATGAACAGTGCGGGGAGTACCATCACGCCGCCGATGACGTAGAACAGCACGTTATAGCGGAAGCGCTTGCGGTAGAGGAACAGGAGCACAAAGCCAATCGCGAAGTCGAGGTAGGCCGCAAATACAAGCGAGCCCTTGAGCTGCAGGTACGGGAGCAGCAAAAGGCCGCCACCCGCCGAGCCCAAGATAGAGCCGAGCGTGTTCCAGCCGTACACCTTGCCGATGGGCGCTTCGCTCTTGAAGGCGCGCGTGAGGATGAGCGTAATGAGCGGGAGCGTCATGCCCGCAAAGAAGCTCGTCGGCACCATCCACAGCACGGACAACATGTACTTAAAGAAACTCCAGCAGATGTAGCCGTCGGATGTCGCGTTGAAAATCTGGTTCGACTCGTTCATCATGCCCCAGAAGGGCTGGTGGAAGTAGAGCGTGCACAGCGCGAAGAACGCCATGAAAATCTGCGCGAGCGAAAGCACTACGAGGGAGTCCTTCTTGAGGAGTTTGCCGCTCACGGCGCTACCGATGGAAAGTCCCAAGATAAAGGCGGAAAGCATCTGGTCGAAGCTGTGGCTAGAAGAGCCCATCAACAGCGAAAGCAGGCGAATCCAGACGACCTCGTAAATGAACGAGGTGAGGCCCGTGATGGCCGCAATCCAGAGCCATGTGCTCTTGGGCGGCATCGGGAGCTTGTGTTCGGCCACGTAGTCGGTTTCGGTATTCTCGGATTCCTGCGCGGCATCTGCGGATTCGTCTTCTTCCTTGGTCGGCGAGGTCATGAACCCGATAACGCCGAAGATGGCCGCAAGCAGGAAGTTGATGGAGGCGGCCACGCAAAGAGTGGCATGGTTACCGAACACGGGAATGAGCGTATAGCTCGTGACAAGAATACCGATTGCAGAACCGAGGCTGTTCGTGAAGTAGAGCATCGGGAGCGAGACTTCGGCACCGCTTTTGCGCATGAGCCCCGCCGCGATAAACGGGAACGTCATGCCCACCGCAATAGCGATAGGGAGCGTAGAACCAGTCGCAAGCACAATCTTTGCAATCTCGGCGCCAGTGAAGCCTAGCCCCGCGACAAAGTCACTGTCGAAGAAGAACCCGGTGAGCAAATTATAAAGCGGGTGATAAATCAACCCGCCAATACCGATAGCCAATTCCACTGCCGCGTAACCGAGCAGCGGCCTCTTCACCTTCTCGACCATCTTGCCCGCGACAAAGCTACCGATGGCAAGGCCGCCCATGTAGATGCAGAGCGTGAGCACCTGCCCGTAGCTGGCGTGGCCCAGGAACAGCTTGAGGTAACGGGCCCAGGAGCCTTCGTAGATGAGCCCCGCGAAACCGGAAAGGGCGAAAAGGAAATAGACGAGGATATTCATTTCTTGTCCTCCGAGTTTTTCTCAGACTTTTTTTCTTCCGTCTTCCACGGCGTAAGGCCAACGACATCGTCGACGGGGAGCGAGAACGCGATGCCCTGGCCCATCGTGTCGAGACCGGCCTTCTGGTACAGCGCATGCAGTACGGCGTCCTTGATTTTGGAATCCACGAGAATCATCACCACCTCTTTTTCGGGCTGGATGGCGATGTGAAAAAACGATTCGGCTTCCTTGTTCGCGGTACCGCGGCCGTTCAAGATGGTACCACCGCGGGCGCCCGCATCCTTGGCGGCCTCCATCACCGTTTCGGAGAAGCCCGTATTCACGATGCACATGATCAGTTCGTGGTTGACCGTACTCATTTTTCGTCCCTCCCTACCTGCGAACGGTTGTCGCTCAAGAAGTTGAATATGGATTTTCCGATGATGCTCTTCAGGGGAACCGTGTAGGCAATTCCCTTGCCGCCTGCAATAGTCCTGAACTTTTCTTCGAGGCTTTCGAGGGCGGCAGGCAAGCGGTCTTCACCAATGACGCTGAATATTACCGCCCTGTCGGAATCGGCGAGGCCCATGGCGGCAAGGATTTCTTGCGGGGCAGTACCCTTGCCGAAAAAGACCATCTGCATGTTCACGCCGAAGGACTGGATGTGGTCCATGTAAAAGTCGGCCTTCGCGCGGTTCACCGTAGTCACGAGAATCTTGAGGCGGTTCATCGAGACGCGGGAATGGCCATCCGCAACTCGTGCGGGGCGCCTTGAACTAGTCTTCTTCGTTTCTGCCATACTCGTCCCTACACAAAGTCAATAATCTGTTCGTCGTCCGCATCCTGGATGCGGCGCATCATCTTGCGGTTACGAAGCGCCCGCGAGAGGATTGCCCTGAAACCGAGAACCTGGATGGTGATGAGCGGAGTCATGGCGACCATCGCCACAATGCCAAACGCATAATTCAGTATGGAATCCCCGCCATCGTGGATTACAGAGCAGGCGCCAATGGCCATGGGCAAAATAAAACTGGACGTAAGCGGACCGCTCGCGACTCCACCAGAGTCAAACGCGATGGCGGTATAGAGCTTGGGGACAAAGAACGAAAGCCCGAGCGAAAGGAAATAACCTGGAATCAGGTAGTAGATGATGGGGAACCCGACAATGATGCGCAACATCGAAAGGCCGATAGAAATCCCGACACCCACCGAAAGCGCAATCAGCATGGAGCGCTTGGTCACGAGGCCGCCGGTAATCACCTCGACCTGCTTGTTCAGCACGTGCACCGCGGGCTCCGCCAGCACGACCACCATGCCGATGACGAATCCCGATACCACGAGCACCCTGGGCATTGCAGCGAGAGACGTACCCAACTGGAAACCTACGGGCATAAAACCGACCGCTACCGCGGTAAGGAACACGACAAGCCCGACAAACGTATAGCAAAGCCCGAACGCCATTTGCGTGAGCTTGGTCTTGGAAAGCTTGAGCGCGATAATCTGCAGCGCCATGAAAAAGACCACGATGAGGCCGAGCGCTACAAGCACCTCGTACGCGACATTCCGCACCGTCGGGATAAAGTTCGCACCGAGGCTTGCGTCAATCGAGTAACTCGCCGCCGAAAGCTCGTAGGTCATGGTTCCCTTTGAAAAGATGACAAGTCCCATCAACGCGATAATCGGCCCCACCGAGCAGAGCGCAATCAAGCCGAAGCTGTTCTCCGAGGCGTTCTTGCCGCCTATGGCGCCCGCGACACCCACGCCGAGGGCCATGATGAACGGCACCGTGATGGGGCCGGTCGTCACACCGCCAGAATCAAAGGCGAGCGCGACAAAGTTTTCCTTGCCAACGGAAATCATCAGCATGCCCAGCATGAACAGCACGAGGTAGAAGAAGATGATGATGGACGAGAGGTCTTTTTTCCAGACAATCTTGATAATGGAGAGTATCAGGAACAGGCCCACGCCCACACCGATGGTCACAATAAGCAACAGCGGCTGCACCGCATTCTTCACCTGCTCGGCAAGCACGGAGAGGTCGGGTTCGGCAACAGTGATGAGCACGCCCATCACAAAGCATACAGACACGAGCAGCGGCAACTTGCGCGACTTGGTAAGGCCCGAACCCACATGCTCGCCCATCGGAGTCATGGAGAGGTCGGCACCCAGGTTAAAGAGCGCGATTCCCACCACCAGGAACACCGCACAAATGCAGAAGACGACAAGTTCCTTCAACGAAAAGTCTGCCAGCGGCGTAAACGAGAGCAGCAGCACGATAAGCGTCACCGGCAGTACCGAGAAAAACGCCTCCCTGGTCTTTTCGTAGAGAATCTTGAACATTATTCTCCGAGGTACTCCACAGCAAAGATAAGCGTCGAACCACCCGGAATCGGGCCTGCGGCGCGGCTGCCGTAACCGAGTCCCGGCGGTACGATCAGAATTCTCTTTTCACCCGGGAGCATGCCCTGCACGCCGAGTTCCCAGCCACGGATAACGCGGCCTCCGCCCAACGGGAAGGCAAACGGCTGCCCGCGATCGCGGGAACTGTCGAACTTGTAGCCATTCACGAGCCAGCCCGTGTAGTGGACCTTCACGGTAGAACCGGACTTGGCGGGTTCGCCCTCGCCCGGTTTGACAATCGCATAGCGCAACCCTTCGGAACCGTTTTCCAAGGCGAGGGTCGTGGTATCGGGGAAGAAGTCCATCTTCGCGGCAAGTTCTTCGTCGACTTCGGAAGATACCAGCTCGACGCGGAACAGCAACGTGGAATTCGAAGGAATCATGGCGTAGGCCGTAGCACCGTAGCCCATGGACGGAGCGATGCGGAACCAACGGACACCGCCTTCGCGCATGCCCTCGAGGCCCTGTTCCCAGCCCTTGATCATCTTGCCCGCACCCATAACTACAGAGAGCGGCTTTCCGAGGTCCCTGGAACTGCCGAACTTGCGGCCGTTCAAGAGCCAGCCGGTATAATGCGTCTTGAGAATTGCACCCGGAGCGGCGGGCTTGCCAGTACCCACCTTTTCGTCGTAAACCTTGAGGCCCTTGGCGGCCTCCTTCCATTTCAGGTTGTCCACGCTGGCGGGGAACTTGTCCGGTTCCATCGGCTTTTCCGCGTGCACAAGTTCGACTTCGAAATACAGGTCGGAATACGGGGGAATACCTTCCAAGGAGTTTTCACCGTACGCCATCTGGAAGGGGACGGTCAACTTGCGGACTTCGCCCACCTTCATGCCGATAAGGCCCTTGTCCCAGCCGGCAATCACCTGGCCCATGCCAATCGTGAATTCAAGCGGCTGCCCGGCCTCGTAGGAATCGGCGAAGGGGCGCGGTCCCGTGGGCTCTTCTGCCGTAGAATCGGCTGCGGCAGAATCCTTGATAGCGGGTTTCGCCTTGGAGTCGGCTGCGGCGGTCGTATCGGCTACTTTGGACGAATCCTTGAGGTCTGCAAGCAGGAATCCCTTGTAGTGGACCTGGATCAGTTGACCCGCACGGATAGTGTCTCCCGAGCCTTCCTTGACCACTTCAACATTAAATGGAACCGCCCAAAGATTACAAGTAATCAACAACACGGGGAAAAACTTGAATAAAAACTTTGTTTTTGGCATAAAAACTCCTATCCCATAAAATAGAAAATGCTAGTTTTAGAAAGGATATTTAATCAACGGAAACGGATAAGATTATGCTATCGGTCATTATCGTCATCGCAATCATCCTTTTGTCCATCATTCTTGCGGGCATTGGGGCTTACGTGGTAATCCATAGTGCCGACGAAAAAGAAGAAGTCAAGCCTGTAATCGACGTTTCGGGCCAGTATGCCGTCGTCGTGCGCCCCGCCAGGGAATCCATTACCGCCGTCAAGCCGAGCGAGGCCTCCCTGCGCTCCTGGCTAGAAACCCAGGAACAGCTCACCCCCGAGCAACGTTCCGCGCTTATTGCCCAATGGAACGAGACCATCGAGGAGACCATCAGGACTATCGACGAAGGCGACAAGAACGGCACCGCCACCTACCGCATTGAAATTGGCCCCAAGGGCAAGCGGTACTGCACCTTCGTGAACGAAGACAACTTTATCACCCGCGAACAAATCCGGAACCACGCAGAAATCCTGCCCCCGTACGTGCTGGGTTGCGACTGCAGGCTCCTCCCCAAGCAGCCTTGGGAAAACCCGAGCAAGTCCGGATGGAAAGCGGTCGTCCCCACCCATGGGAACACCTACGACGTTCCCGACTGGAGGCAACTTGCGTAAACAATTACTTTCTGCCTTACTTTTTGCCCCTGCCATTTCTCTTGCTGCCGGTTCAGCGATTATCACGCTCGAAATGCCCGTTGGCGCACGCCAACTGGGTATGGGCGAAGTCGGTGCAGCCCTGGCAGACGACGCTACGGCCATGTACTACAACCCGGCAGGGCTCGCGTTTGGCCCCCTCGCCGACGAATGGCGCGTATCGTACCCCAAGGAAACCAAGGAAGCCCCGTTCTTTACCAGCATGACCAGCCGTTCCAAGAACGGATTCTTCGCAAAGAGCGAACTGTGGGCGGGTACCGCCGACGGCATTTTGAAATTCGACGGTGAGCAGTGGGTGGACTACCACTCCGTAACGCTGCAGGGCAACGCCAAGGTCAAAGACGCCGTGCGCGCCTATGTGGGCACCGAGCGCGGGCTCGACGAATACAGCCGCCAAGTCAAAAAGTTCAACGACATCAAGAACGCCGATGACGAATCGCACGTGGTCGAAGTCAAGATGCCCTGGAACCTCGTGGTGAAGGATACCATCACCGCAGTGCTCTACGACAACCGCACCGAGAAGCTCTGGGTCGGCACTCCCAAGGGCCTTTTCCGTTTTGACGGCAAGGGCTGGAAGAACTACGAACCCGAAATAGGCGCTGTACGCGTGACCGCACTCGCCAGCCAGGGCGCATCGCTGTGGATTGGTACCGACAACGGACTCTTTGTATACCGCAGCGGGCAGTTCGAACAGAAGGGCAAGGTGCTGCCCAGCCAGAAGATTAACGCGCTCGTGTGGTCCGAGAACCGCAAGGAACTCTTTGTGGCTGTGGACGGTGCGGGCATCGCACGCCTCGTCCCCAAGAAGAGCGTGAACGACAAGGACCGCTGGAGCCTGTTCAACGAAGAAGACGGCATCATGGACCTGCACCCCACCGACCTCGCGGTCGACAGCTCCGGCCACATCTGGGCGGCGCACAATGGCGGCCTCAGCCACTTCACGCTCCGCAAGTGGGAACAGGTGCAGTTCGCCGGCAATAACGTGAACTCCATCTCCGTCGACCAGCGCGGTGCCATCTGGATTGCCACCGACAAGGGCGTGTGGCGCCACCTCCCCGACTACGCGACCGCCAGCGGACGCAAGGCCGAACTTGAACGCGGCGCCGCCGAAGAAGAAGCGGCCGTAAAGAAGAACGACGAATGGACGCACTTCCATTCGGGCAACGGCCTCAGCAGCAACAAGGTATGGAAGGTGCTCCCGCAAGGCAACGACGTGTGGTTCAGCACCTCGAAGGGCATGGAACAGTACAAGGACGCCGACTACCAGCTCACCGCCTTCTACGAAAAGCTGTTGCCCATCTTGAACATTCCCGACCTGTACCACCTTTACGGCGGCCTCACCATCCCGCTGAACGACTGGGGCACGCTCGGGTTCTCCGTGAACTTCGTGAGCTTCGGTTCTACCGTTGTTTCGGGCGACATCGACGCCGACGACCTCGTGGCCTACAACAGTTCCGAAATCGTGGGCGGCATCAGCTACGGCACGCGCTTCCCGAACGACTGGGGCCTGGGCCTTTCCATCAAGTTCTTCTATTCCGACCTCAGCTCCGGCGCCTCTACCGGCGAAGAAGAAGCCACCACGTTCGGCTACGCATTCGACGTGGGCGTCCTCAAGAAGAATCTCATTGTAGACAAACTAAACCTCGCCCTCGTGCTTGCGAACATCGGCCCGAGCGTATACTACGTGGACAAGACCATCGAAGACCCGATTCCCTTGACTTGGCGCCTCGGCCTTTCGTACGAACTGCTGAGCCTTGCCGACTACAAGTGGACCATCGCTGCCGACTATAACCGCGAAGTCGTATACGACGACGACAAGGGCGACCCCGAACCGTTCTACATCGCTTGCTGGAAATCCATCGTGAACCCGGAACGCGGCGGCGACGGACTCACCGCGGCAAAGAACTCCCTGATTCAGGGCGTGTTCAACGTGGGTACCGAATTCATCTACTCGAACACCATTGCGCTCCGCCTCGGTTACCTCTACGACAACACCGGCAAGCGTAACGAAGTGGACTTCGGTTTCGGATTCATGCTCTCCGACGTGCTGCAGTTCGACTTCGCGACCATCAAGGACGTGGGCGACAACGACGGCGTGCGTGACGGCCAGATGCGCTTCGGAATGCTGTTTAAGTTCTAGCGGTTAGGGCCGCGATTACCGAGTCATCCTCCGAGAGAAGCGAGGAGGATGACAGGCCAAGGATGACATCCTACATCCCTATTCCACTCTTTCCAAAATAATCAGTGCGCGTTCCTGCGTGCTGTTCGGGATGGTGTAAAAATGCTTGCCCACGAACTTGTATCCGAAATCTTCCGGATAGAACGTTTTCAGTTCGTCAGCTACTGCGGGGCCCTTCATGAAGAACACGCGGCCACCCACCTTGAGCGAGTTCGCGATTCGCGGGAGCGTCTTTTCCATGAGTTCAAAAGCGCGGCTGATGACGCCGTCTACCGGAATATCCATGCTCCTGCTCGTGACCTTGTGGCCAAACACGTCGATTCCCTTGAGGCCCATCTTTTCGATGACCATGTTGAGAAAGTTGATGCGGTTCGGGCGCGGTTCGCAAAGCGTGAGGCGGATTTGCGGATTCACTATCTTGAGGGGGATTCCCGGGAACCCGGCACCGCTGCCAACATCTATCATGCGGGCGGGCCACTTGGGCACGTAAGCGTTGATGAGCGTGCAGTCGGCGTAGTGGCGTTCGACCATCGTCTCGAAGGCGTTGAGGCGCGTCAAATCCTGGTCGTCGTTGTTCGCGCGCAGCAGCTGGTGGAATTCCCAGATCTGCTTCAATGTTTCGGGCTGGAGTTCCACGCCGTAGTAATGCAAAAGCTTGTCGAGGCCCGCCAGCGAGGGCGTAACACGCTTGCCGCCGAACAGCGGAAAGTCCGTACGCGGGGCCTTGAGGTGCGGCACGAAGTTGCGGCCGGCGGTACTGCCCGCACGCGCGGGTAAACGACCGGTTCGGTCTGCCGATTTTTTATGCCAGGAATCGCTTGCCATGATGTAAAAGATAAAAAAATGAATTCGTGCGGAACGCTTTCCGGGAAAAATCCGTATATAAGGTATGGACCCGAAGCTTACGATTCTTGCCTCGCTACTGCTGCTCGTGGCCGCCCCGAGGGCGGCCGTGACCGAGGCGCAAGTCTTTGACTGGTGGGACGCGGGCGTTATCACGCCGGAACAGGCGCAGGAATTCCTGGACCTGCTGGAAGAAGGCAACGCCGAAGAGGCCTGCCTGCTCGCCGAAGTGTACGCACAGGAAAGCTGCGAGGAGAATCAGGCTAAGCAAAAAAAGGCGGCCGCCAAAAAAGACCGCCACCAAGACCGCAGCAAAAAAAGCCGCCCGCCCCTGACGCCCACCGGCTACGCCCTGACCAAGATTCGGCTAGACTCGGCGGGGCACGTCGAAAGCCACCGCGAAGAACTCCGCATCGATTTCTACCGCTACACGCTGCTGCTCGGCACCCAGGAACTGCTGAGCTACCGCAATGCGGGCAGCGAGGCTCACTTCGGCGACATCTCCACCAAAGAGATCCACAGCCATATCCCGCTCGACACGCTGTGGGGAACGGCACTGCTCTACCCATTCGGAAATTTCCACCTCGCCGCCCTGCTTGATTCGTCCAGCATCACGCAATCACGCGCCGGTTACGCCTTCGACAAGCACACCTCCGCAAGCATCGCCTACTGGCACGGGAACGCTACTGACGAACGCCACCACTTTCATTCCGTAGCGCTACAGACAAGCTCCGGCATTGGCAAGGCGAGCGCCTGGTACCAGGCCAAGCAAGGCACGCCCCTCGTCAAGATAGAGCTCCACAGCCCTACATCGCGGCAGCCCGTAGCGCTCAGCTGGCGCACCACCGCCTACTACCATGGCGATTCCGTCCCCGCCCTGGCCAGGCTCAGCACCACCATCCTGAAGAGCCGCCTCTGGGGCTCGCAAACCGTCAGCGCGACTGCGAAGGACTGGCTAAACAGCCGGCTCGAAGCGAACATGAGGATTATCAACCCGCTGCATAGCGACAGCATCTCGGCGCGCGCCAGGGCGAGCCTCCAGAGCGGCCCCACCTGGGCCAGGGCGGGCGTTACCTCCACCTGCCTGGAGCTGGGCGAGAACTGCCGCGAAAGCGACTGGAAGCCGTCATTGCAATCTAGCTTTGCCGATCACTGGACCGCGGGTTCATCGGCTAGGGCCCGCTACACGCGGGGCGAAGGGTTCAGCACACCGCGTCTGGAATTCTCGTTACGTTATCAGGACGTTCCCGGGAATTACGCCAAGGTCGCCATCGTCGCCCCCGACGGGTTCGCCACGCGGGCACTGCAGCTGCGGAACGAGGCCCGCTTTAACGGGGACTTCTTGGCGCTTTCCATAGCTGCCACGTTCCGCCGCAATGTTTCCGGCAGTTTACATCCGTCCCGCGGAAATGTAACCGCGAAGCTCCTTTTCTAGCCGAATTTCACAAAAACCGCCAAAATTTCGTCAAATTCGCAAATTTATCGTTGTATACATGTTTACCGAAGTATACAGGAATTGCACGATTTGCTTGTTTTCCCTACCTTTAAGTTTGTAATTTAAAGGCATACCCAAACACTCCCCGACCCCTCCAGGTTACCTCCTTTACCTGAAGGGGTCTTCCTTTTATCGGGCCCAAATTCTAGATTTGCAGCCATGACTATCGCGGCCATTATCGGGGCAATCACATTCCTGCCCTCCATCACACTGAATATCGCCCTCGCCTGCGGCGCCCCTCTCGGCAACTACGCCATGAACGCGCGCTTCAAGGTCATTCCTCAAGAAATCCGCAAGGCTTTCATCGTACCGACCATCATGCAGTTCGTCGCGCTGTTCGTGCTGCTCTCCGCCGGGCATGTGCTGCCCGAGACAATCCCCTTCGTGGTGATTCGCATCCTCGCGTTCTTCTTTTCGCTGTACCTGACGTTCTATACGGCAACGGTACTTTTTAGCACAGCCTACAAGGAACGCACCGTCATGGGGACCTTCGCTATCGCCACCTCGGTTTGTTACTGGATAACCGCGTTCTCTACGCTCAATTGGGACTAGGTTCGCGAAATGCCCGAAGCGTATCACAACTACCAGCGCGACCTGGGTTACATCATCCGGTGGAACCAGCGCAAGGGAATTGTCCCTACGCTCCTGATGCACGCCTGCTGCGGGCCATGCAGCACCTACTGCATCGAATACCTTTCGCAGTTTTTCAAGATAACGATTTTCTACTACAACCCGAATATCGCACCCGCCGATGAATACGCCCACCGCGTCGCCGAAATCAAGCGGTTCGTAAGCGAATTCAAGACAAAGTACCCCGTGCAGTTTATCGAGGGCGAATACGACCCCAAGAAGTTTTACGATATAGCGCGCGGGCTCGAAGACGAACCCGAAGGCGGCAAGCGCTGCCGCAAGTGCTTTGAGCTGCGTCTGGGCGAAACGGCCAGGCTCGCGAAAGAGATGGGGTTCGACTACTTTACCACCACGCTCAGTATAAGTCCCAAAAAAGACGAGCAGGTATTGAACGTGGTCGCCAAGGAACAGGGCGAAATTTACGGCATCAAGGCTCTCCCCGCCGATTTCAAAAAGAAAGGCGGTAGCAAGCGATCCATCGTGCTATCCGCCGAATATAATCTTTACAGACAAAATTACTGCGGCTGCGCCTACTCGCTGCGTGAAGCCGAGGCGCGTAACGCCGAAACTAGCGAAGGCTAGCAATCGTCCAGAAGTTTTTCTTCCCAGTTGCCGTCCTTACAAGTCAGCAGTTTCCTCTGGTCCTTAATCAAGACAAGCCAACCTTCGGAGCCGGCCGTGCAAGGCATGTTCACCGTCTCGATATTCTCGATAGTGACATTGGGGGAAATTTCGGACACGCAGTGTCCATCACCGCTTGCCGAGGATTCCGGAACGAACTGCCCGCGCGGTTCCGACGAAGTGGGTTCGGGAACGGAGGAACTGCTCTTGGGAGAGCTCGAAAGGTGGAACAGCTGGCCGTCATCGGAAGAGGCCGGATTGTTTTCATCGTTCGGGTCAGCAGGACCGGAACTGGAATCGTCGCCGCAAGCCCAGAACGACACGGCGGCACAGCACAGGGCTATAGGAAATATTTTGAACAAATGCATCTCATTCTCCTCTATTTCTCTTTGAAAAATACACTAAAAGACGCGTAATTCCAATAGCCGTCCATAAAAAAACAGCCTTTTTTCTACATTTTGCGATATGGCCACCTACGACCCGCGATTTTTACCCATCTGCAAAGAAGACCTGGACGAACTCGGCTGGGACTACGTGGACGTAATTATCGTGAGTGCCGACGCCTACGTGGACCATCCGTGCTTCGGGCATGCCGTGGTGGGAAGGCTCTTTGAACACGAAGGATTGAGGGTCGCGATTCTGCCGCAGCCCAACTGGCGCGACGACCTGCGCGATTTCAAGAAGTTGGGCAAGCCCAGACTGTTCTTCGCGATTTCGAGCGGCATGGACAGCATGGTGAACCACTACACCGCCGCCAAGCGCCTGCGCAGCGACGACGCGTTTACTCCCGGCAACAAGGCCGGGTTCCGTCCCGACTACGCGACATACACCTACGCAAAAATTTTAAAGAAGCTCTATCCCGATGTACCGCTGTTGATTGGCGGGCTCGAATCGAGTTTGCGCCGCGTGACGCATTACGATTACTGGAGCGACAAGCTAAAGCCGAGTATTTTATTCGATACGCAAGCCGACATTCTCGTGTACGGCATGGGAGAAAAGCCCCTCAAAGAAATCGTGCGCCTTTTGAAAAAGGGAGTACCCTTCTCGAGCCTGAATTCTGTTCCGCAAACAGCCTACCTCGCGCCCAAGGGGAACGTCCCCAAGAACAACCATTGGGAAGACTTGCGCCTCGCCAGTTACGAGGAATGCCTCGCGAGCAAGCGTATACAGATGGAAAACTGCCGCAAGGTGGACATCGAATGCAACAAGTGGTTCCAGCGCCGTATTTTGCAGGATGTCGCAGAACAGACCGTTGTGATTAACCCCGCGTACCCGCCGCTTGAATACGGCGAACTGGACGAAAGCTTTGAATACCCGTACGCCCGCGAACCGCACCCGCGTTACAAAAAGCGCGGAGCCGTGCCCGCGTTCGACATGATCAAGTTCAGCATCAATACGCACCGCGGTTGTTTTGGCGGTTGCAGCTTTTGCGCCATCAACGCGCACCAGGGCAAATTTATTGCAAGCCGTAGCCGCGAAAGCATATTGCGCGAAGTAGATTTGATTACCAAGATGGACGGTTTTGCCGGTACCATCACCGATTTGGGCGGCCCGAGCGCCAACATGTACAACATGCGCGGCCGCGACCAGAGCCGTTGTCAAAAATGCGCACGCGCCAGCTGCCTCACGCCCAAGATTTGCGACAACATGGACACGCACCACAAGGAAATCCTGGAGCTCTACCGTGAAGTACGCAACCACCCGAAGGTAAAGCACCTGTTCATCGGAAGTGGCGTGCGTTACGACATGCTGCTGCAAGAAACCGATGACGAGGAACTGCGCCGCGACCACGAGGAATACGCCCGCGAACTGATTGATTATCATGTGAGCGGACGCCTGAAGGTGGCCCCGGAACACACGAGCGACGAAGTCTTGAAGCTCATGCGCAAACCGAGCTTTACGCTGTTCCACAAGTTCAAGGAATTCTTTGACGACGAATGCAGGCGCATCGGAAAACGCCAGCAGATTATCCCTTACTTTATCAGTAGCCACCCCGGATGCACCGAGGCCGACATGGCGGAACTCGCGCTCGAAACAAAGCAACTCGGTTTCCAGCTGGAGCAGGTGCAGGACTTTACGCCCACGCCGATGACGATTGCGACCGAGATGTTCTACAGCGAACTTTCGCCCGACGGAAAGCCACTTTACGTGGCAAAAACGCCGGAACAAAAAAAGAGCCAGCGGCAATTCTTCTTCTGGTACATTCCCGAGAACCGCCCGCAAATCCGCGCGACGCTTGAACGATTGAAACTCGGCAAGATTGGGCGCTTGCTTTTAAGCCGCAGCGCCAAGGCCGAAGGCAAGGAATTCTTCCCGAGCAAGGAACGCGAAAGCAACGCCGAGTACCGCGAACGCGAACAGCAAAAACGCGAACAGCGTTCCGTCACCATCGTACCGAAGAAGGTCGGCGAAAAAGGCCGTTGGGAAAATTCCGCCCGCAGAGAACGCCGCGCCGCGCAATTCGGTAACGCATCCGGCAACAACGAACGCCGCGATTTCCATGCCAACCGCGACAGCCGAGATTTCAACAAGAACCGCAGCAACCGCGACTTCAACAATGGTCGCAATAACGGCGGCAACAGGGGCGGAAACAAAAATACGCCGCCCGTACAGTTCAGTTCCAGGCGACGCGGGAAATAAAAGCGGATTGTTTTATCGTCTCGCAATAATGACTAGGCATTAACCGCGAGCACGCTCCACCACTCTGTACTAATTCTTTCTTGCTTTACGGTGAAGCCGGCTTCTTCGAACCACTTGAGGATATAGTCCTTTTCGGTGAGGAGCTGGCCCGAAATAATGAGTTCGCCGCCCTTGGCGAGCAAATCCTCGATATCGTCGCGTAACGGCCAGAGTTCGCTGCGAATCATGTTGCACAAAATAACATCGAACTTGGTTCCGTCCTTGAACGCATCCAAGAATCCGAGGATGCAGTCGCTTTCGCTGAACCCGTTGCGTTCGAAGTTTTCGGCAATGCAGGGAATGGTAAGCGGGTCGATTTCGGTGCCTACAGCAAGCTTTGCACCCATGCGGCGGGCGAACATCGCGAGAATGCCCGTACCCGTACCGATGTCGAGCACGGTCTTTCCCGTAAAGTCGATATTTTCCATGAGGGCGGCGCAGCTGCTCGTAGTATCGTGTTCACCGGTACCGAACGCCGTCTTCGCCTCGAGTTCAAGCACCACCGCGTCGGGATTCTCGGGAGTAAATTCCACCCAAGGCGGGCGCACCCACAGGCGCGGGGAAACGGACACGGGCTGCGCACGGTCGCGCCACCACTTGTCCCAATCCTTCGCGGGCTCGTCGCTCAGCACAAAGTGGTACTGCGGGAATTCCGAGACAATGCGGTCACGCTCGGCCTTGTCGCCGGTATAAAAACAGAAGTCCGTACGGCCTTCCGCCTTGGGGTCCAGTTCCTCGAGCGTCGCCACGCCAGCCTCAAAGAGCAGGTAGCTAGCCAGTTCGTATTCCTCGGCAGAGCACCAGCCCTCCGCCTTGTACCATGTATCGACTTTTTGCATATCCGTAAATTAGAATTTTTCCCGCCCATAAAAAAATTCCCCGCCAACGGCGGGGAAAGATTCATAGCAAAATGCAACGATTAGAAAAGCGCGACGCTATAAGCCGGAAGGGCACCCTTCGGGTTATCGAGCTTAGACACCTTGGAACCATCGTACTTAAGGAGCTTTTCGTCACCCATGCTGCGGTCACCGATAAAGACAATACCGTCTGCCACGGCGATAGAGCCTTCGGCATCGGCAACGCCTTCAATCTTCTTGGCTTCTTTCTTCGCAAGATCGACCTTGGAAAGCGGTACATCGCCCCAAGCCTTGTAGATACCGACGTAGGCAATGGAACCTTCGTTAGCAAAAGCATAAATGCCGCCGCCGAGAGTCTTGCCGGTAACGATGATTTCAGAAGTTTTCTTTTCGAGGTCCACCTTTTCGATACCGCGGTTTTCATCGGCATCGGTACCGCCAGCAGCGTTGTATTCGCCAGTGCTGGCCACATACAGGGTTCCATCGACGAAAGCCATCGCCGCCGGATTCTTGGCCTTGAGCTGTACGGTATCCTTCAGGTCGCCGGACTTGGCATCGTAAATGGCAAGAAGGCCGAGCGGATAGGTAGAAGTCCAGGTCGCAGCGTCGTAGGTATAGCGCTGGATCAACACGTAGAGCTTGCCATCATTCAGTTCGATGTCGGCGACATAAGGAGACTTTTCGCCTTCGTAAGCAAACTTGCCCGTCTTGATAGACTTGCTAACCTTGCCATCCTTGGTAGAAATCTTCACCAGGGAGTCGGCGTTCTGGAGAGCCACCCAAGCTTCTTCACCAGAGAAAGCCATGTCGACCGGGTTGGCATCGTCATCCAGGGAAACCTGCCAAACCACGGCTTTTTCGCCGTCAGATTCAAGCTTCGAAGGATCAATTCGGGTAATATTGTCGGCGCCCATGCGTTCCAGCACGTAAAGGTCGGAACCATTGACAATGACCTTGGAATCCTGATAGAACGAAAGGCTCTTTTCAGAAATCTTTTCGTCCTTGTCGATCCAGCGGAGTTCGCCAGTCTTATAGTCCGAACCAAAGACGACGCCCGTCAGGGAAACGCCTTCTTCTTCCGGGTCAACGCCGCTCGAAGAACTGGAATCGTCACCGCAAGCCATAAGGCCGAAGGTGAGTCCGGCAGCCGCAAGTGCAAGCAGAGATTGTTTTTTGATCTTGTTCATGTTGTTTCCTTTTCTGGCTTTACGCTATTAAGCGCGGGGGCTAGAACCCCTGTATGATTGTGAACTTGTATTCCCGCCCCGGCATGGGGAACGGCGTATAAAAATTCCTGTATTTTTCGTCAGTGATATTATCCACGGAAAAGGCGAGGCGCGTCTTCTCAAAAGGACTGTAAGCAATATTGGCACGATAATTGGCAACAGCAGGCTGGTCCATGCGATTCGCGCGATCGCTGTAAATGACGCTTCTCCATTCCAGCGAACCGGAGAGATCCAGATGCAACGGCAGATGGAACGTGGCTTCGGCAAAATAGGAGTGGTCCGGTTCCCCGGGGAGCATATTGCCTCTATAGGCATTGGAATTCGAGCGGTCTTCCGTCTTCTGGATAGTCGTACGCAGCACAAGGTCCATAAATTTGGCCGGGCTGCTATTCAATTCAAATTCGGCGCCACGAATCAACGACCGTGCGATATTTTCGGCGCGAAGCATTTCTATGGAAATAACCCAGCAAATTCCATCTTCGATATGCGACTCAAAGTAAGACGCACGCAAAGTCGTACGGTTTCCCGGAAAGCGGAAAAATCCGGAAGCTTCGAACTTGGTCGCCTTCTCCCGTTCCAAATCCGGATTCGAAAGGGCTCCGGGGAATGTCCCGTAGAGTTCCATGAGTTGCGGCTGCTGGTAGAACCGGCCAATAGAGACTTCTCCCGTAAGCGGGGCCTCGGCTGCGCCCAGTCGCGAATAAAGGCGGCCCGCAAAAGTCGTTTCGCGGTCAGAAGCCTTCTTTAACTCGCGTGTACCGGAAGGCTGCACAAAGACACCATCATCCAGGCGATCTTTAAGGAACTGCACCGATCCTTCGCCACCGAGTCCGCCATGCTTGAATATCTGATAGTACAAATCACCGGAGCCCATCATTGTCAAGCGGTCCAGCGCCCAGTTCCTGGAATCTCCACGAGCTTCGGCGCGTTCCCACTCCGCCGCCAAGCGGGCGGAACCTTTCAGTTGTTCGACCGGCGTGAAATCTGCCGAAACTTCCGGAACAACCTTATACGTAGCAGCGCCGTATTTCAGGAACTGGTTATTGCCGTAACCTAGATGGTCCAACGGATAATACGTACTCGAAAGGTTCTTGTCGAATCGGCCCGAAACACCGCCCAGCAAAAAGAGGGCGTCGTCAAAATATCCCTTCGATTCTAGCGTATAGCGCAAAAAAGCCGATTCGCCGACAAACTCGGCCACCTTGGTCTGCTGTTCTTCCTTACCGGGGTTTCCACCCTCATAGTGCGATGCCGACATGGACAACGTAGAGAAGTAACCGTTCCCGTGCAACATGCGGAATTGCATGTTTCCCGAAACATCCGTATACTCCGCGTTCTCGCGCCTGGTAGTATAGTCGTCATCCTTGTTATACTGTGTGCCGTTGCGGTTCAGGTATTCATAATCGTTATCGGAATGCCTTGTCGCAAACGAAGACGCGAACATGATGCTGTCCGTTACCGGGGCAGAAACCTGGAATGAACCTTCCCAGGCATTATGGTTACCATACGACGCCAAAACGCGGCCACCCTTCTGCACGGCATTCTTTGTCACGAAGTTGACTGCGCCGCCAATACCCGCCACACCGAACTTTGCGGGAACGTTTCCCTTGTAGACCTCCACCCTTTCCATCTGGTTCAGGTCGATTGCAGAAAGATTTACGGCGCCGCCGCTGGCATCGTTCAACGGCACGCCATCTACGCAAATCATGATGTTGCGTGCCGCAATGCCACGAATCGATATCGATTGAAAACTCCCCAGCCCACCTTGCTTGTAGGCCTGAATTCCGGGAAGAGTCGAAAGAAGGTCCGCCGCGGTAAGAGCCTTGCCCTCCCACGCCGAAGAAGAAATTTCCGTATAGCTGACATCGTTTGCGCGCAGATAGTCCGGTGATTCGACTACCTCCGAGGTCCCCAAATCCTGCACAAGTTCTTCTGCAGAAGCAAAAGAAGCCATAAGGCCACACACCGTCAGGGGTATGCAGCAAAAAGGCAGCGCAGAATGCGCGGCTTTAAAGAAGGACGTCGTTCGCATCTTTCCTCGTTCAGCAGTTTCCCACAGTTCTTCTGACTCGGGGATCGTCCTACTCCTGGCTCCTTCACATCCGTTTCCGAACATTGGTTCTTGCCAGTTTCGTCCTCCCTTACAGCGGCGCGACCGTCCCCGGCTTTCACGGGGTTCTCTCAAGGCTTTTCAGGGCATGGGAAACTTTTTGCAAAATATAGCATCTTTTTCTACGCACTTTTTGCGTTAAAAGATTTATATTATCGGTATGCTATTCATCCACCAATTCCCGGACTGGACCCACTTCCGATTCGACTCCAGGCGCGTGCTCGACGCCCTGGGCAAGGCGCGCTACACCGAAGGAAGGCTCTCGGGCCTGCTAGCCTTCGCCAGCTCGAGGGAGCTGGAGACAGCCGTTGTGGTGGAAGACATCGTTGCAAGCTACGCCATCGACGGGATAACGCTCGACGCACAATCCGTGCGGACAGACGTTGAACTGCGCTCCAAGGGGAACTCTCCCGACATCAAGGTCTACCTGGGCGCCATAGAGAACTTCGCAAACCCGTTTACACGGGAGCGCCTGCTCACCTGGTACACGTCGCTTAGCCATTCCAAGGCGTCGGGTTTTCGCGATTGCGCAAGCGACATTGCAGAAAGCAGTTCCAACATGCGCTTTGCAGGCCCCGGCCCCGAGAGGCTGCAGAACGAAACGGAGCACTTCCTCGACTGGTTCGAACATTCCCAAATGGACGGAATCATCAAGGCGGCCATCGCGCACTTCTGGTTCCTCACCATACGTCCGTTCCGCAACGCGAATGGCAGGCTAGCCCGCGCCATGACCGCCCTGCAGCTCTGCCGAGCCAAAAATTCCGGCCAGTTGCAATACGCGCTGAACAAGACCATCCTCGAGAGTCGCGACGAATACTTCCGCACGCTGAACAAGGCCCAGTGCGGCAACGGCGACCTCACGGAATGGATTCTCTGGTTTATCGAACAAATTAACACTGCAGTCGTGGACCGCGAAAAATCCATCGAGGCCGAAATCAGGCATATCCGTTTCGTGAACAAGATTTCGGGCATACCGCTTGACGAACGCGAGCAGGAGCTTTTGGAAGCCGCAAGCGCAGGCGAACTCCCCCGCGAATTCACGGCGAAAGACGCCGCGGCCATTTTCGGCACTAGCCACGATACCGCCCTCCGCGAAATCCAGAGCCTCATCAAGAAAGGTGTCGTAAAAGCGAACCAGAAAGGCGGCCGGAGCCAGCGATACAGCGTCGTCGAGTAAATTTTTCAAAAATTTTCATACACCCCTACACAAAACAAACTATTTTCTTGTTATGAGCGGAACAAGGGACATCGTGGCATTCCTGATGCCAATACTGCTCGCTGCATCCATTGCCGCGGCCGAGCAGGCTCCCGATACATCCGAAACCGCCAAGCGCAACAAGATTTCGTACAGCGACTACCAGGCGCGTGTAAGCCACAGGGCCGACAGCATTCTCGCAGCCAACTACCATCACGGTATTTCCATCGTCCCGGCGCGCTACCAAGACAAAACCTACGGAAAGGTTGCGCGCGGTGCCGACTGGGGCGGAGGATTCGGCCTGTACTACTTCTACCGCCACTATTTTTACAACTACTTCTCTGCGCAAGCGCATGCAGGGTTCATTTACCGCTACGCAAGTTTCAAGGAAGATTCCTATGCCGGCAAGGGCAAGTTCCAGAACGGAGAATCGTACGAACTCAACAGGCACCTTGACTTGAGCTACCACAACTTCGCGCTCGATTTCCCGATTACCGCCAAGTTCGGCACGCATATCGAGCCCACCACGTTCGTTTTCGCATCACTCACTTTCGGCCTGACCAAGCCCCTTTACGAGCACATGTACGCCGACTACACCTTGAACATCAACAATCCGCCCAAGGAATTTGCGCATGAACTCGAGCTTATCGGCGAAGCCGGCAAGAACCCGTTCCCCATGGAAGAAATCCACGAGGTCAACAAGCCGTTCTTCATGGACGACTGGGAAACAAACGGTTGGATAGGCCTAGGCATCGACGGCAAGTACGCATCTGTACAAGCGCAGTTCCTGTTAGCAAGCGGCACCTCCGACTACGAAAACCACCGCTACTACGGTTTCAGTTTCGACAGGGCGCCCACTTTTAGAATCTTTTTCGATTTCAGCCTGAGGTAAGCCATGAAGACACGCCATCTTTCAAGACTCCTCTCCTGCATCGCCATCGCGCTCGCCTTTACGGCCTGCGGCGACAACGCCATCGATGCCGAAACCGAAATGCAGAGCGAATCCTTCGCTGCCAAGGGTACCGCCATCGACAAGCTCGACAAGCAGCTGGACCGCATTGACTATTTCACCTGCACGGAGAAGTACAACAGCATCCGCTGCAACAGCTTTTACGCCAAGTACGGTTCCTTCGAGGCCAAGGAAATCGCCGACACGCTCAACTACGACGATCACGCCGTTTATATAGGACCCGACAAAGAAGACTTGTACGAATACATCACCGAGAACTGGCAACTTGTTATGACGCTCGCGAACTACATCCAGATTCTCGATTCCATCCCGCCCGAAAATCCAGACAGTACGGTATCGGAAACGTCCGAAAGCGCGGAGCCAAAAGACAACGATAGCGCCGAGAACCGCGCCGAAGAACGCGCCGAGGGCAACGACGACAGCTACATGGAATTCATTTTCACCGTCACCGCCTACAGCGACGGCGAAGAATCGTTCGTCCGCGAATTCACGGTCTTGCAGGATACTTCCGGCGAAGCGCAATGGAAAGGCGAAGAAACCGTAAGGACGATAATCCCGCGCGGCACGGACGAAATCCAGATATGCCTGGAAACGTCCAAGATTGACGACGTGGGCGACGAAGTCTTCTCGGCCAGCGACTGTATAAGCCTAGAAACGATAGGCAAGCTGGACAGCACCACCTACGAGGAAATGCTGTCGGAATGGACCGGCGTCAACGCCGTTTGGGGCTGGGCCCTTTCACCCATCAATTAGAGGCCGCTTCGCGCATGCGGCGACGTGCTCGGCTTCCCGGGCGGTTGCGGCGGCGATGCTTGTGCGGCAAACCTTCGGCAGGCTTTTCACCTTCGCGAGGTTGCGGCTCGCGGGGCTGAGCATCGCGAGACTGAGCATCGCGCGGCTGAGCATCGCGGGGCTGAACATCGCGAGGGCGCTTTTCGCGGGACTTGGACGCGCGCTTTTCGGCATCATTACGCGACATGCGACCGCGAGCGTTGCGCATCTCGCTTTCGGGAGTCTCCTTCTGCGGTGGCGGCAGCTTCTCGTAAACCGCCTTGTCGCCTTCTGGAATCTTCACTCGCGTAAGCTTCTCTATAGCGCGCAAGTCTTGCTCCTCGTCGGGAGAGCAGAACGAAATCGCGATGCCGTCTTTGCCCGCACGGGCCGTACGGCCAATGCGGTGCACAAAGGTCTCGGGCACATCGGGCAAATCGTAGTTGAACACGTGCGAAACATCGTCCACGTCTATGCCGCGGGCGGCAATGTCGGTCGCTACCAGCACTCGGATTTTTTCGCTCTTGAAATTGCCCAGGGCCTCTTGCCTGCGGTTCTGGCTCTTGTTGCCGTGAATCGCGGCGCACTTGATGCCCGCCTTCTCCAAGACGCGCGTAATCTTGTCGGCACCGTGCTTGGTTCTGCTGAACACGAGCACCTTCTTCATCTCGGGGTGTGCAAGCAGGAGTTCCTTCAAAAGCGCTCCCTTGCGGCGCTTGTCGATGCGGTAGAGTTCCTGGCGAATACGCTCGATGGGCGTACTCTGGGGAGCCACTTCCACGCGCACCGGGTTCGGGCGCAAAATGGTCGCGGCAAGTTTAGTGATGTCGTCGGGCATGGTCGCGCTGAAGAAAAGGTTCTGCCTGTTCTGCGGCAACAGCGCCACCACCTTGCGGATATCGTGAATGAATCCCATGTCGAGCATGCGGTCGGCTTCATCAAGCACAAAGAACTCGAGCGCCTTCAGCGAAACGGCCTTCTGGCCAATCAAATCGAGCAGGCGACCCGGAGTCGCGACAAGCACATCTACGCCGCGAATCAGGCCCCGCTTTTGCGAGGCGTCGTTCACGCCGCCGAAAATGCACGCGGTAGAAATCGCGGTAAACTGCGCGTACTGCCTAAAGCAATCTTCCACCTGGATAGCAAGCTCTCGCGTAGGCAAAAGGATCAGGGCGCGGCACGTCTTGGGCGCGCGCACCTTGCCGGACTCGAGCAGCAATTGCAAAATCGGGAGCGCAAAGGCGGCCGTCTTGCCCGTACCCGTCTGGGCAATTCCCAAGAGGTCCTTCTTTTCCAGGAGACTCGGGATAGACTTTTCCTGGATGGGAGTGGGATGCTCGTAGCCTACGGCGCGGATCGCGCGCTGCAACGGATTTGCCAGGGGGAGTTCAGAAAATAACATGGGCGCAAATGTAGAAAAACGTGACGATTATGGTCTTCAAGAACTTCACTAAAAAATCCAATCAAAAAAAAATTATTTCTCGGTCTGCATTTCTGCATGGCGAATGAGGGGATAATCCGCGCCGTCTTCTTCCTTGACGTACGTAAACTCGCCAACAATCACGATTCCATCCCCTTCTTCGGGATAGCCTTCAGGATACTTACGCGGTTTCGAAAGTTCAAAAGCAAGGCCCTGCGAGCAGCAGGCAAGAGCGTCCGAGATAACGCAACCGTAAAAGCGTTGCTTGACCTCGTTGTCGTAATAACTCGAGAAAACGCCCTTCATCTTGATGCGCTTACCAACATACTTTTCGGGTTCCGTCACCATCTGGAAAACCTGGGCGTAAACCATGGTTCCGCTCATGCGCGTAAGATCGATATCAACCTTTCCCGTACCACCCGCAAAAGAGAATGTCAATGCCAGCAGCACGGCAACAAGCAACTTGCTCAAATCAGGCTCCCCTGCTACGGCTAACCCCGATGAGGTAGAACAGGAAGAACGCCACGATGTCGGCGGCCACGATGGTCGAGCCCACGGGAGTTCCCGCAAGGATGGCGACAACGATACCGATCAGCGAGCACAGCACCGAAATGATGGCGGCGGCAACAGTCACCGAGAAAAAGCTCTTGAACACGCGCATGGCCGAAAGCGCCGGGAAAACCACCAGGGCCGACACAAGAAGCGCACCCACCAGGTTCATCGCGAGCACGATGATGACCGCTACAATCGATGCAATCAGCAAGTTGAACGCCATCGTATTGACACCCGTTACCTGCGCAAAATTCTCGTCGAAGGTGATTGCGAAAATTTTGTGGTAAAAGAGCACGAACAGCAAGAACACCACACTCGAAAGCACAACGCAGAGGTAGACCTCCTCTACCTTCAACGTGAGAATCGACGTGGAGCCGAAAAGCGTTGTACACACGTCGCCCGAAATATTCGCCGACGTAGAAAAGATGTTCATCAACAGGTAACCTACGGCAAGCGCGCCGACCGACACCATGGCGATGGCGGCATCGCCCTTGATTCGCGTAGTCTTTCCGGTACAGAGCAGCAGAATCGCCACCGCGATGGTCACCGGCAGCACGAGCATGGTATTGTTCGACAGCTTGAGCACCGACGCAATGGCCAGGGCACCGAACGCCACATGCGAAAGCCCGTCGCCAATGTAGGAATAACGCTTGAGCACAAGCGTCACGCCCAAAAGCGAAGAACAGAGCGAAACGAGTACAGCGACAATGACCGCATACCGCACGAACGGGAATTCCCAATAGAACGCAAGTTTTTCGATGAGTTCGGGCATATCACTTCCCCTTCACGGAAATCTGGTCAAAGTTCATTACGCGGGTAGCGTCGTCGAGGGCGGCATCCACGTCGTGGGTCACCATGACGACCGTCATCCCGTTCTTGTGCAAGTCCTTGATAACGCGGTACATGGTCTCCGCCGATTCGGGGTCCAGGCCCGTCACCGGTTCGTCGAGCAGCAGTAAGCGCTCGGCAGCGCAGAGGGCCCGCGCCAAAAGCACGCGCTGCTTTTGGCCCCCCGAAAGTTCGCGGAAGCACGACTTGCGCAAACTTTCGGTACGGGTAAGCGCCATGCATTCCATGGCGCGTTCCCGGCGGGCCCGCCCGTAAAACGGAAGCAGTCCATGCTTCCCCTGAAACGCCGACAGCACAATCTCTTCCACCGAGGCCGGGAAATCCTTCTGGACAATCGTCATCTGCGGCAGCAATCCGATTTCACTGCGCTTGAGGCCTTCGCGAAGCTCGATGCTTCCCGATTTCGGCGAAAGCAGGCCGGAGAGCCCACGGAGAAACGTCGTCTTGCCGGAGCCGTTCCGGCCGATGATGCAGAGATAATCACCCACGTTGACATCGTAATCCAGGTCACGGACAATATCCTTGTTGCCGTACCCGAGAGTCAGCTGGCGACATGTTATCAGGGGAATCAGTTCGTTCATATCGCTTACTTCAAGCCCTTTTTCAGTGTTTCAAGATTTGACTTCATTATGGACATGTAATCCACTCCGGAACGTATCTGCTCGTCGGTCACCGACTGCATGGAATTGAGCTGCAGCACCGGGACGCTCTTAGAATTCTTGCTCGCATTGCGGACGGCCAGCGCGACATTCGAACGGCTTCCGTCAATCGTGAAGATTACCGGCAGCGAAAGCGAATCCATCATTCCCGCGAGGAACGCGACCGTCTCGAAACTCGCCTCGCTCTCGGCGGAACACCCAACAAACGCGGCATAATACTTAATACCGTAATCATCCACCATATAGCGAAAAGGAAACCTGTCACCAAACAGAATCGTCTTCTGCGAAGCGTTCGAGACCGTAGAATCGTATGCCCAGTCAAGGTCATGGAGCTTGGACGCGTAAATAATTGCGTTGGCCCTGTAAACAGGCGCATTCGCGGTATCGATTTTCGAGACGGATTCCGCGAGGTTTTTCACCAATATTTGCGCATTCTTCAGCGAAAGCCAGATATGTTCATCGTTTTCAGGGGCCTCGGCGTGCTCGTGATGATGATGCTCGCCTTCGTGCTCCTCCGCTTCCTCCTCAGCTTGCATGCCCTCCACCACTTCTTCTTCCTTGACACGGTCTCCCAAGACCTGCATCAGGTTCACCTGCATGCGGCCCGCCTTCGGAGTCGCCTCCAGGGCCTTCTCAATCCATTCGTCGGATTCCCCACCCACGTACACCACCAAGTCGGCATTCGCGATAGAGGCAATATCCTGCGCCGACGGCTTGTAGCTGTGCAAGTCCGTACCGTTCTTGATTAGCAGCTTCAAATCCACCTTGTCGGCATATTCTCCCAAGATATTCTTGAGCCAGTCGTACTGCGGGTAGATGGTCGCCACAACAGACACCTTCTTGTTCGCAAGCGACTTTGCGTTCGAATCCATTCCACAAGCGGAAAGCGCGAGAGCCACCGCAAAAACAACCATTACAAAAGCAGCAAATTTCTTCATTATAAGTCCTTTCCCCTACGGGCAAAAATTTGTTTTCTGGGACGCGGCGAACGAATTCTACGCCTCGGGCGGCCCGCACAGCCCGCACAGCGGCCAAGCAACACCGACTGCTGTTGGTCCAGCTCAAAGCCGGTCACGCGCTGCACCGAAAGCTGCAACATCTTGAGCGCAGGGCCATCCAGATGGAAGAACTTGCCGCATTCCTTACATACGAGATGCATCTTCGCCTGGCACCGGCCCGGGCCCGTATAGCGGTATTGCAGTTCCTTGTTCTCCTCGGCCCCCACAATCTGCACAACACCAGCCTTTTCGAGCCTCGATAGGTTGCGGTAGATGGTGCTGAGCGAAATCGCGGGCAGGCTTTGCGCGAGCTCCGACGCCTTGAAAATTCTATCCGGATTTTCAACCATGCAATCGAGAATCATTTGTCGTGTTTGGGTCTTGTATTCCACTTTTTTCTCTCCGATTTTCAGCCGGACTTGGGCCTCCGGAATGAATTTGCAAATCATTCGCAAATTCAAAGATAGTAAAAAAAAGGGGCTTTTCAAGCCCCTATCCTTTATTTCTGCAAGTTCAGGCTCGCATTTGCGGCGCCATACAAGCTAATGCTGTAGTCCTTGATGATGTACACCGGGATTTTGTTCAGCAGCGGACGGATGTTCGGGTTGTAGTTCTTTTCGAAGTACTTCATGAACAGATTGTCGCGTTCGAGCCAGCGCAAGTCCTTTTGCACAGTACCGCCAGCCAGGTAGAGGCCGCCCAGCGGGAGGAAAAGCGTGGAGGCGTCGCTTGCAAAGCGGGCGAGCATCTTCACGAACAGGCGCATCATCTCGGCAGCCACCGGGTCGGTGTCGCTGGCGCGGCTGATGTACTTGGGACGATCGTTCGGTTCGGTTTCCTCGATCTTCTTGAAGGCCTCGTTATCGGGAACGCCGCGAGTCTCTTTCCACCATTCGTACATGTTGCGCAGCCCCATGCCAGACACGAGCGGTTCAACGCCAGGCACGGCGCCAATCTTCTTTTCCATGTAGTCGTGGAATTCCTGGGAATCCCTGTCGAACGGAGCGAACGTAGAGTGTCCGCCTTCGGAGCAGGCCGGAATGTACTTTTCGCCGTCGAATGCGAGGAAGCCCACGCCCATGCCGGTTCCCGGACCAATCACGGCCTTGGTTGCCTTTTGCGGAGCGGGAGTGCTGCCGTCGGTATGCACGAGCTTGAAAATCTGCTTGGGGTCGTCCACGTCGAGTGTGGGGATACCGTAGCTGATGGCCATGAAGTCGTTGATCACGAGCGTCGGGATTCCCGTTGCCGTAGTGAGGGCGTCGCCGTCCACGCTCCAGGGCAGGTTGGTCATGACGCACTTGTTGTTGGCCACCGGACCCGCGGCACTGATGCACACGTGGCTGGGCTTGAGATTGGCGTTGCTCTCGGCGGCCACCTTGAGCGTTTCGCAGATGGGCGCATCGAGTCCGTCAATATCCTTGGAAGGGCAAACCGTCTCGAGAATCAGGGTAAACTTGCCGTCTTTGTAGCCGACAAGGCCGAGGTTCGTGTTGGTACCGCCAATATCACCCGCCAAAACCAGGCGGTCAAACTTCGCATCGGGATTAAGCCATTTGATTTCCATAATAAAACTCCATGTTTATTCAAAGAGAATATAGGAAATATTTTAAATCAGGCGTTCAACCTTTGTGCAGAGGGCTTCGGCTTCCTCCGCCGTCGGGGCTTCCGCAATCACGCGGATGACGGGTTCGGTATTGCTGGCACGCACGTGCACCCAGGACTTTTCGCTCCCGAGCCAGAGTCCGTCGCGTTCGTCGGTGTTCCAGCCGGCAAATTCGGCCTTCACCTTCGGCAAAATGTCCGCCACCTTCTTGTCACCGAGTTCAAACTTCTTCTTCGGCATCACGTAGGCCGGATTTTCGGCAACGAACTTCTCGGGGCCGCCGTCATGGTGCGCCATCCAGCTGAGCACAAGCGCCGCCGCCACCAGGGAATCGCGGCCGTAATGGAGGGCCGGCAGAATCACGCCGCCGTTACCTTCACCGCCAATGATGCAGCCGTTCTCGATCATCTGCAGGCTCACATTGATTTCGCCCACCTTGGCACGGCTGAATTCGCAACCGTACTTCTTGGCGACATCTTCGTTCATGCGGCTCGTGGAAAGGTTCACGCAAACACTGCCCTTCTTTTGGGCAAGCACCTCGTCGGTAGCAATAGCAAGCGTGTATTCCTCGCCGATACTTTGTCCTAAGCCATCGACCAGGGCACAGCGGTCGGCGTCCGGGTCGACCGCGAAACCAAGTGCGCAGCCGTTCTTCTTGACCGCGTCGCGCAAGTCGCCCAGGTTCTCGGGGATGGGTTCTGCACCGCGCGGGAACGTGCCGTCGGGTTCGCAGTGCACACGAACGACTTCGCAGCCCAGCTGTTCCAGCAGGCGCGGCACGATGTAGCTGCCAGCACCGTTCACGGCATCTACGGCAACCTTGAATTTTTTCGCGCGAATCGCTTCCACGTCCACGAACGGAATCTTGAGCGTTCCGTCAATATGAATACCGTCGGCATCCGGGGCCACTTCGTAGCGGCCCATCGTGCGGTAGTCCGGATAGGCGAACTGGTTTGCGTCTGCAAGTTCAAAAAGCTTTTTCACGTCGTCGGGGCCGAGGAACAGGCCCTTGCTGTTGAGGAACTTGAGGGCGTTCCATTCAAGCGGGTTGTGGCTTGCGGTAATGATGATGCCCGCGTCGGCCTTGAAATGCACCGTCAAAAGTTCGACCGACGGCGTCGTCGAAAGCCCGACGTCTACCACGTCTACGCCGGAGAGGCGGCAAATGCCGGCAACGAACTGCACAATGGCCTCGCCCGTGGGGCGGCTGTCGCGGCCAATCACAACACGCTTGGCCTTTGTAATCTCGAGAAACGCGCGCACATGGCTCTGCAACACCTGCGGTGTAAGCGTATCGCCAACGATACCGCGGATACCGGAAATGGAACGCATCAATTTGGACATCTTATATACTCCGTTTTATCCGAGCTCCGGAACGCACGCATAGAATACGAGCGGTTCCTCGCTCTCGTTAATTAAACTGTGGCTGTGGCCCTTCGGGCAAAAATGGCACTGTCCCGCTTCCACATATTCCACACCGTCGTCAAAGAGCACCTTGCCCTTGCCCGCGATAAAGAACATAATCTCGCTGTTGGTCTCGTGCTTGTGGTACCCAATGGAAGCGCCTTGTTCGAGGGTTCCCCGCATAATGCGGGTTGTGCCGTCAAAGTACATCTTGGCTTTGTATTCCTTCTCGCCGCCCTTGAAATTGGGCAACACAGAAGTCTCCATACCTTTCAAATCAATAATCATTTTGACCTCGTATTACAAAAGATAGTTTTTACAAAAAAAGGGTGTGAGCTAAATCATAAGAAATTGCGTTTTTTATCGCACATCGGGCCGCCTAAAAGGGTCTTTTTTGGTCCAAAAAGTAAGAATGCAAAAAGAAAAACGTCACAAAGTTTTTCCCGAAAACACGTACTTCGGGTACACTTAGTCTGCCCTTAAACATTACAATGTCATACGTTGTTAAGTTGTTCAAAAAATCTACGGCATTAATAAACAAATCCATAAGATATTTTGTTAAAAATTTTACACCTAACATAAAAATCTGAAATGTTATTGTTTTGTTATATTTCCGCGAGCAATATATTTTTTACAAAGGTATATGCGTTATTGTTAAACCACTAGTTAGGAAAGAGAGATGAAAAAAACACTCCTATCTTTATTACTTCTCTGCTCTTTCGTATTCGCTCAGGCGGGAATCCACGTCGAAGCGTACGACGAACAGCAACCCAACATCCGGCAGATGACGCTCAGACTGCGCGTTGTCAATAGTACCAACGAGACATTCAACAATGTCCGCCTAAAATACTATATGCCCTACAACGCAAGCCGTACTTTGCAGGTGAATCCCTACTACACGCCCGGCGCTACGGTAAGCCAAGAAGTAGTCAACGACCAGATTGAAATCAATATCGATTTCCCCACTCTCGCTCCGGGCATGTTCCCCAACGAATCCGGAATGAGCATCGGCATCAACTATGCCGACTGGCAGAGCTTCGACAAGACGGCTAGCGTGAGCTACCCCAACTCCAACACCTACGTGGTTGACGACGGCATCGCCATCTTTATCGATGGTCAGCCCTACAACATCGTCGGCCCCCAGCCCGTGAATCCGGCTCAGCCGCGTTTCGTTGGCCTCCAGCCCGAAACCTCCAACAACCGCTCCGCATGGATTGAAATCAAGAACTTCGACAACACGAACAACTCCCTCGCCGGCTTCACCGTCAGCGACGGCACGCATTCCATCGCGCTCAGCGGCGACCTCCCGAAGGGCCAGAAGCTGATTATTTGCAAGACGAATGCTGTTCAGTGCCCCACGGCAGACCTCACGATCGTCCCTGCAGATTTCAACGTTGGCATGGAAGGCGAACTCGTTATCTATAACGCCGACAACGAACCGGTCGACTACCTCGCCTGGGGTAAGAAGGGTCCGAGCGCAGCAACCGTCAAGGAAGCCAACGCCAACCTGAACACCGACGAATTCCTCCGCACCTACTCCGCAGATTTCGACTTCGACGAACGTGTCTACAATACGAGCGACTTCTACCGCGCCGTCGTTTCCGAAACAAACAACCTGGTGAAGGAATGGAGACTCTTCTACGCCAAGGAATTCGAAAAGCCGATTGACTGGCTCCCGGATCCGACTCTGCAATCCCTCTCCGATGGCTCCATCGTCACCCTTTTCGAAGGTGAAGACATGGTGTTCTCCTGGGTTGCCGTCAAGAACGCCAAGAAATACGTCCTCACGGTTATCAACGACGCTACCAACGAAGTTGCCGCCCAGGTCACGACCGCTTATACAAGCGTCTCCGTGCACCTTGACCCGGGTGTTTACAAGTGGACCGTCGAAGCTTCCCAGACGGGCGATTTCGTCACCTCCCTTGAATCGCTTATTGCCAACAAGGATTACCTCACCGAACTCACCATCAGAACCCGCGTCTATTCCGACGAACATATCGTCTACAACCTCCACGTGGATCCGCTGGCCGCCCGTAAGGACACCTACCTCATGGACCTCCAGTGGGGCCGTTTCTTCAACGACTACAGGGGCGGTACTCCGCATAACCTCTCTGCCTACTACGATGAATTCCACCAGATCCAATTCTCTGACCCGAAGGAACAGCATTGGGACGACGAAGAAAGCTGGAGATGCTGGATTGTCAGCGCCGTCATGCTGAACCACTACTATGGTGGTAACATTACGCAGGACGAAATCAAGATTCGCGTCAAGAACAAGTACGGCGACAAGATTCTCGACGCCTTCCCGCACGGTTATCGCGGCGGCGGATCGCTCGCCAACAGCGATGAAGCCTTGATGATTGCTCTTAATATCGGCGAAGAAGACCTCAACTTCATCTACGAACGCCCGGAAGAAACCGTCTTGAACGAAGCTCTGGCTCAGGGCAGACCCATTTACATCTGGCAGAACCAGCATATCATGACCATTGACGCTGTCCGTCTGGATCCGGACCTGGGCCTGACGGAATACCGTTTCATCAACACCGATAACAACGGTACATACCAGTGGCTCGTCTATGAAAAGCAGGCCAACATCCGTGGCGCATGGATTCCGTCCAACGTCACCAACGCCCAGAACTCCGATCCCACAATCGATACCGATTCGGATGGTGACGGCCTCTACGACTACGACGAAATCAACCGTTTCTTCACCGACGAGAACAAGGAAGACACCGACGGCGACAAGGTCTTTGACCGCACCGAAATCGTTTCCTACACGCTCCGCCAGAACAACTACTACGAAGAATACATCGTCTACGAACCGCTCGCCGATGCTGATGGCGACGGCCTCCGCGCCGAAAAGGATTACGACTCCGATAACGGTGGCGCAAACGACGGCGCCGAAGACAAGAACCACGACGGTATTGTTGACGAAGGCGAAACCGATCCGTACGTAGCCGACGACGACATCATCGACATCCCGCCGCAGCCGGACTTTGAACTGCCGGGCATCTACGGTATCTCTACGCTCGTGTACAGGGACAACGTCAACTGCACCAAGCAGAATGGCGACTACTGTGACCTTGCTAGCGGTGGCATCTCTGCCAACGTTCACTACCCGATGATTATCGGCGCCAACAACCACGTTGGCGCGCTTCACACGCCTTCGACCATCTACTTCCAGAACAACGTGACGATCCATGGCAACATCGAATTCTACGGCGATGACGCTCATGTTTCGCAGAGCTCTTCTACCTTCTGGTACCTCGTCGGTGGTGAAGTCGTCAATCATACCCTGGGCGAATTCAACACGAACTTCCCGACTACGATTGCGTTCTTCCCCTTCCAGAACACGACCGACCTCATCCTCGACAACAACAACCGCACCGCAACTCTTGAAAACGGTGCCCAGTACAGGATGATCAAGGTTCCTGCCGGAACCACGCTCCATATCCCGGCCGGCGAATTCTGGGTCAACGATATCTACCTGGACGAAGGTGGCCATATCGTGTTCGACGCTCCCAGCGCACACACGACCCTGCACGTAGACGGCAACATGATCTGGCGTGCAACCATGGACCACAATGCAGAACAGCTCGCCCAGATTGCAAGCAACTTTGAAGTTCTCATCCACTCGAACAACAGGGATTACTTTGTCGACAGAACCTTCGCAGGTAGGATTGTCGCTCCGTACTCTACTGTTCATGTGGGCCAGACTACCGGAACATTCTACGGCAGCCTGATTGCCCTCAACGTGGAAATCTTCAATTTTGCTAATATTAAGGTCGTGCCGTCCGCACAGGCAAATTAGTCTAAAATAGGAGAGAATATGAAACTTGCATCCACCTTAGCCATCGGCATTCTGACCACATCTCTGTATGCGGCCGAATGCACGGTTAACATTCCCGAAAGAGGAAACTCCAGTTTCAATGCTGGCCAAGGCTACCCAACCACCACTCTTTACTTTTTCGAGGGCAATTACCTCGACTTGAGCAAGATGGACAAGAGGGAGCCCGCAGTAACGAACGTCTCGGGAACAGATACAGCATGGGTATATCGTTCCGCGATAGACTCCACCATGATTCTAATTGTTACCGAAAAGATGGTGCAGGTGGCACGAGTCGCATATTCCACTGATCCTTCAGCATCGGTAGACTCCCTCTTCACGATACATCACAATGATGTATACAAAGACGAATTCCAACGTCTACAGAAGGCGGGAGTCTTCAACGGCTCTGCAGAACAAGCCGATTCCCTTGTAGAGCATGTTTTTAATCTATGCAAAAAATACTACTCTAGGGAATTCGGCTATTCCGGTTGCGAGTTCAACACCCCCGAGCTCAGAAAAAGAAACCAGGGCAACGATGTCGACATCATCGATATTCCTCTCGCCTATGATTTAATTGCAGGGATTTACCTGCCTTTGCTCGACACATTGAACTCCTGTCCCGATTCCAAGTTTCAGGTCGCAAGCGACACGACGGTAAGCGACTCGACGGTAAACGACACGATAGTAACCCCTCCTCCTCTGGGATTAGCCAAGGCTACATCGAGTCTTTCGTTTTCCAGAATAAAGGCGGGGCACTACCGCATCGCCAACGGCCTGAAGGGAATGCCTTACAAGGTATTCAGTGTTAACGGACAGTTCTTGAAGCAGGGAATCCTGACGGGTAACGTATTCGTGGCCCCGACGCTTCCCGTCGTATTGATGTTGAAAAACGGACAGAGCATCTACCTGAAGGATTAATCCGGAATACCAAAAGCTCCGCTTGCAGAACATCACGGGGAAGTTCATACAACGATGTTTTGCAAGCGAATGGCCTCGTCATAGTACGAGGCCATATTGTTTTATAGAATGTTTTTGATTAGCGCCTATTGGCCGCCCTTCTCGAATTCCATTATGTCCGCCTGGACGGTGACATCGTCGGGGAAGTATTTCTGGGCGATGCGCAGCAGGCGCAGGGCCTCGTCGTCACGCTTTTCGGCATGGGCGTCGTAGGCCATGTTCTTGAAGCCGAAAACGGATTCCGCGTTGCCCTGCTTGGCGGCCAGTTCGTAGGCGGCCTCGGCACGGTCGTAGAACTTTGCATCGTACGCGAGGTTACCCAAGAAGATGGCTGCATCGCTAAAGTCGGGCTTGATTTGCGTGATGTTGTTGAGCACATCCATGGCAATGAAGGGCTTGTTGTCTTCGGCGAGGACATCGGCCAGCTTGTACATGGTGGCGGTGTCGTCGGGACGGACTCCCAGGGCTTCGCGGTAGGCGCCGGCGCTTTCTTCGTACTTTTTGTTCAGGCGGTAAACGTCGCCCAGGTACACAAGGAAGTCGACTTCGTCGGGATGGGCGGCATAGCCTTCGCGGATTACCGCGACTGCACGGTCGTAGTCGTCGAGCGCGATGTTCGCTTCGGAAAGCTGGTAGACGATACTGATGTCGCTCTTGTCGAGCTGATAGGCTTTTTCGATGGCCCGGAGCGCGCCGACCCCGTCGCCGGTTTTACTGTAGGCTTCGCCTAAGTAAAGCCAACCGGAAACATTTTCCGGTTCCAGTTTCAACGCGCGGTGGTACGCCGCCACACATTCGGGATATTGGCGCAGGCGGAAGTAGACGCTCGCCATGTTGAAAAGTGCGGGCGAGAACTTGCCTTCGGAATAGTCGACGGCCTTGCGGTAGGTGGCGGCGGCCTCAGCATATTTGCCGCTCTGGTAATAGCTGTTCGCGATGTTGAAACTGGTGGCGACGGGGTCCGCGCCACGCGATTCCGCCTTGCGGTACAGCATGATGGCCTGGTTGAATTTTCCGTCGCGGTAAAGGGCGTTCGCACGCTCCATCAAGTCGTACGAAGACTGCGCAGCGAAAGAGAATGCCGCGAGGAGGAGGGTTATAGACGAGAGACGAGAGACGAGAGACGAGAGGGGCGCGGGCGTCCCTTTCTTCATTCCTAAAAAGACTTTCAGTTTCGTCAGCATGTTTTTCAAACTTTTCATACCTGTTATCTCTCGTCTTTCGTCTGTAGCCCCGCAGGGGCGTTCTCTCGTCTAAATTAATCCCTGAATTTCACTTCGAATGGCTGTTCCATGCCACAGAAGGGTACCGCCTTCCCTGCCTTTTCGGCCGGAGCAAACGTCATGCGGCCAAGCGCCTCGCGACCGGCGGCAGCGAGTCCGGAACCCGCCGGGGATTCCTCGAGCACCTTGATATCGTACGCCTTGCCGCTCACGTCCACGCAAAAGCTGAGGCGCAACATTGCATCGATTTCGCGGTCACGGATTTGCGGCGGCACCTGGAAATTCGGCATCGCACGGCTTTCCGGTTTCTTGTCCACATCGCCCTTCTCGGTAGAGAGCGCCCCGCCACGGAAATCGGCAACGAGTTCGTCACTGATGGCAGCGCCCGCCGTACCCGAGACAGCGCCCAGGTTCATCGCGAGGCGCGGCCCCGCCTTGGGCGAACGCGAATTGGAGCGCTGGCGGTTCGGCTTGCGCGCGGGCTTTTTCTTTTCGATCTTTTTTTCGACTTCTTCCACCTTCTTCACGGCAATTTCTGTCTTGGTGTACTTCTTTTCGTGAAACACCTTGCCTGTCAAAAAGAGGTTCGCCATCGTCACGGAGAACACGAGCGCCGCACTCGCGAGAATCGCCGCGAGCAAGATCGTAAAACGCTTCACTATTTTTTTCAAATATCTAAACATATAATCAAAAAATTCTTACTTAGATCCTTCGACTTCTTGCTACGCACTACGCTCAGGATAAATCTTTCGTCTCTCGTCTGTAGGCGCGCAGCGCCGTTCTCTCGTCTAATCCTACTCCGCCTGCGCCGCGATAGAAACCTTTTTCACTCCGGCCAAATTACACATGTCAATCACCTGCACGAGCACGCCCGTTTCGGCGCCCTTGTCCGCAATCACTACAGCTTCGCGGTCCGGCGCCTTCGCAAGCGACTGTTTCAAGATATCCTGGAGGCTCGCCAAGTCCACCTGGCGCTCGTTCATGTGGATAGTGCCTTCGCGCGTAATGGCTATGAGCAGGTTCTCCTTTTCGAGCTGGCTTGCCGACTGCGCCTGCGGCTTGGTCACGTCTACGCCCGTTTCGCGGGTGAACGAAGACGTCACCACAAAGAAGATGAGCAAAATGAACACGATGTCCATCAGCGGGCCCATCTCGATGCCCATATCCTTCTGCTTTCTTCTCGGTAAGTTGAATTCCATAATCAGCCGTCCACCTTTTCCACAAAATAGTTCTCTATCACGGTCGCGCCGAGTTCCATTTTCTGGCGCAAAATTTCTACGCGTTCGTCAAGGCGTTGTTTTAAGAGCGTGAGCGGGAATGCGACCAAGAGCCCGCTCTGTGTTGATATGAGCGCTTCGGAAATACCGTCGGCCATAAGCACCGGATTCTGGTTTCCGTAAAGCGTAATCACCTCGAAAGTAGAGACCATGCCCGTCACCGTTCCCAAAAGCCCAAGGAGGGGCGCAGCAGAAGCCATCACAGACACCACGTGGTTCCCTTGCTCCATGTACCGCACCGTCTTGGCAAGGCGCACCTGCATATAGTCGCGGAATCCTTCGGGATTCTCGTTCGCAACCTCTATGGCATAGCAGAGTTCCCTCGAAAGGAGCCCGCCACGCTTGCGCAAACGGCGCAAAGCCTTCGCCACGCTCGGGGGTTCACCGTTCTTTTCGTATTCCTCGTTTCCGCCGTTCAAGTCCAGGCGCATGCGCTTGATGACCCTGTGGATATCCTTGCGGAAAAAGTCACGGCCAATGCGGAACCAGCTGGAAAAGAGGAAGTAGAACCCGATGACACCCGCAAGGAGGATAGGCAGCATCACGATACCGCCCGCCTCGTAGGTGTTCCGTAGCGATTCTACGAATATGTAATGAGCGTTAGACATTGTTGATTATGCGCTCTTTCCAAAGATGCGGTTCAGCAAAGCGGTGCTCTGCACATACATTTCGCTAGTGACTTTTTCAATCTTTTCGCTCAAAAGGCCGTGCAAAATCATCACGGGAATCGCGATGACAAGGCCCGTTTCCGTAGTCACGAGGGCTTCGGAAATACCACCTGCCAGCACGCGCGCATCGTTCGTGCCCACCTCGGTAATCACGGTGAACAGCGTGATGATACCCGTCACCGTACCCAAAAGGCCAAGGAGCGGGGCGATTGTGCCCATGGCGGCAAGCAAGCCCATACGGCGTTCAAGCTTAGGCTGTTCGCGAAGCAGCGCCTCTTGCAGGGAGCGTTCCGCATCTTCACGCTTGTCGCGGGCGCGGTTCAGTACGGCAAAAAGCACCATCGAAAGACTCGTTTCCCTCTTGAGGCAAAGGCTAGCCGCCTCTTCGTAACGGGAATCCTTCACGAGCGCATAAAGCTTCTTGAGGAAGCGGCGGCCCAGGTGTCCGCGGTATGTAAGCACCAAAAAGCGTTCCAGGCAAAGCAGCAAGGCAAAAATCGCGACAAGGGCCAGCGGGTACATCACGATACCACCCTTCTTGAAGAACGCCTGGAATTCTTCCTTCCATGTGAGTTCCTTGGTTTCGGTAATCGCATTCTTGATGGCCTTGTTCTGCAAAACGTCAAGCGGGATATCCACGACGGTACGCTCCGAGGCCTGGGTCACAGCCTGCTTCACGTTCGCCGCCATCTCGGGCGGAAGTGTGGCATTCCATTCAAAGACCTTTCCCTGCAAGGCACCAGAGCGCAGCAACGCCTGAACGTCGCCATTGTCAACCGCGACTTCGCCCAAGAACACCGTCCCCAGACGCAAGCGATCCACATTCACGTCGGGGCGGCTGCCCACCTGCGAAACTTCGCGGCCATAAAACTGCGTGTACGTAAGCTCGTGACGCATCAGCAAGTCTGTGAGGTAACCGCGCGCAGCCCCAAGCGTATTCGGGACTTTCGCATCGGCATCGGCGGCGGCCTGCTTAAGGCGCAACAGCCTGCCGTTCATACCCACCGGGTAATCGCCCGTCACCTCGCCGAGCGTCTTGTCGATGGAAAGCTTCACCTGCGTATTGAGCGCGTCGTAGGCAGTCTCTTCGGACTTTGCGTCGTCTTCGGCTTCGCCCGTCAAGTTCTTGCTCGCCATGACTTCTTCGCTAACGCGGCCCAGATCCGTCGACAGCTTGGAATAGCGGCCGTCGAGTTCACGCGTTTCTGCCTGGTGTTCTTCGGTCAGCTGCGATTCGGCATAACGCTTTTTCCAGTGTTCGGCTTCCAGCTTTTCGAGCGAGTCGGCTTTTTGCAGGCGAATACGCGTCAGCGCTTCAACTTCGCGCTGCAAGTTGCGGACTTCAACCGTCTGCAGGGAATCCTTGATGCGTGCCTGATCCTCGGCGGTCTGCTTCTTTTCGCCGGAATCCGACCACGGCCATGCAAATGCCGATGTGGCCAACAGCAACAAGGCAAATAATGCAAGTCTAGATCCTTCGACCACACCTTTAGACATTCTCTCGTCTCTCGTCTTTCGTCTCTCGTCTAAAATCATTTCTCACCTCCCACCACAGAGAGGCTCACCGGCAACTTCACAACCTGAGGCGGCTTTTTCGCCTGCTTCACGTCGATGGCGAGTTTCACCGCGCTGCGTTCGTCGAGGTTCAGCTCCTCGTTCCATTCGTAAACCACATTGCCGTTTTCTATGCGGCGCACAAGGCTGCCGTAAACAGAGGCGTTGTCGTCGGTATAGACCATCCACTGGTTTCCTATGCGGAGGATGGTCGCGTTGATAAGTTCGCCGTTTTTGCGGGTAAGCGGGCTGTTGACCACGGCCACCTCGTCACCGAACTTGGTCTCTTCGGCAACAAGCGACTTGAGGCGAGAAAAGGCTTCTTCTTCGCTCGCGTTCCCGCCTTCAATGTCGCGGGTCAGCGATTTTACGCGGTCAAGCCTTGTTTCGCGTTCCCAGGGAACCGTCTGGGCCACCTGAGTCTCGAGCTGCTTGCTTATGGCCGCCAGCGCCGAACGCAAGGCCTTGCGCTTGGCCGCAACATTCTCGCTGCGGTTCTTGGCGCGAGCCTGCTTGCCGCGTTCTTCTTGCAGTTGCTCCGCCACCGTACGGATTTTTGCGTTCAGGCTGTCGATTTCACCGCGACGGCGGTCCGTATCGGCCTTGTAGCGCTGCTGAAGAGTCTTGTAGCGGGAATCGTCTGCCTTAAGCATCGAATCCGTCGCAGCAATCTGCCTATTCAGCTTCTGGATTTCGGAGTTCAGCTTCTCTTTCTCAAGCTTCAAATCCTGGATTTCGGAGGCGCGGTCGGCAAACGCAAGTCCCGTAAGGGACAAGACCAACAGCGCCAAGGGCAATAAATACAATCGTTTCATAACATTCCGCAATAGGTTAGATATCAAAATTACATAATTAAAACACCCGAATCCGCCCAAAGTGTCACCCTTTTTTACCACTTCTTGCAAATCGGGTACTTGTACTCGTCACAAATCGCATCGACCTCGCGCTTTATGATGCTCGACTTCACGCCTTCGATATGGTAGCGGCTCACAAGCCCGATACGGCATTGCTCGTAGTCCATATTCCAGTCTCGGTCGGCGCACCATTTCCACAGGTAGGCATTGCAGGAGTTCGTTTCCGTACCCTCGAGGCACTGCTTTTCGAGCGACTTGCAATCCGCGATTCCGTTGCTTTCGAAATTGGTGGCCACGCAATAGCGCTTTAGGCCATCGGCGTAAGCATTGTTCTTGTCTTCCGAACTGATTCCGTCGGGCAGGAAGACCGACCACTTCGCGGTATCGAGCATCATCGCCGCCTTCACGTGCGACGCATAGCAGGTGGCGTTATCCTTCATGAATTCCGCCTTCCTGTAATACAGGTAGGCCCTCGCATTCACATCGAGCAAGTTCGAATTGTCCAAACTGTCGGAGGGCATCCCGGAACAGGCGACATCCTGGTAGAGCCTGCACCCGCGGGAATCCCAACTGTCCGAAAAGTCCCCTTCCGTCTCGTCGCAGTTGCGGAAGGCGATATGCTCCATGTCCACGCCCTTGCCATCCACATACAGGGTGATGGTCGTCTTCGCCATGCCGCTGAACACGCCCAGGCCGTTTTCGATATTCGATTCGGGAATAATGCGCGAATCGCTGAACGAATTCGTCACCTTCATCTCGTAATCGATGTAGGCGGCGTCGGTCGCATAGAAATCCACATAGATCTTGCCGAGCGGCATCATCATGTTCATCAGGTAGAGCGTATCGAGCGCATTGAAATCGGCGACCCAGCGGCTTATGGTGTACCCGAGATTCTCGCTCCTTTCGAGCGGATCGTGCATGGCAATGCCCCTGTAACCCGTCGAGTCCTTGTCCGTCATGCCCTTGAGCATGTTGTTGATGGTCGTCTTCTGTGATTCCGCATTCGAAATGCCGTAACGCATCACCGAAATGACGCCCTTCACGGTTTTGTCATAATCCACGTCGCACTTGACGAACTCCATGTCCATCGGGAATTCCAGGAACTTGACGCGGAACTCCGTGGAGTCGTTATATTCCCTCCATTCGTAGCTGCCGTCGGGCAGCGGGACGTTCATCCCGGGAATCGAAATGGCGTTCGGGATTTCGGCCTTTGCCGTGAAACGCGATTTTGCCGCATGGCCCGCACTGTCCCACTCGAAATAGGCATCCATCTTGTAGGACTTGCCCGTGATGCCGTCCAGTTCGCTGTAAAAACAGTTCGGCTTGCCCGCCTTGGGCGAAAGTACCAGCGTGGTATCGGTTTCGTTACCGTCGATGTCGAACGGCCCCTGCACCGTAACGCGGGCGCTGTCGTAGAACGCGAAATTCTGCGCCGACGTCTCGTCGAGCTCGTAAATCTTGGAAAAGCAGATGTCGGAACCGCCATCGGAAAGGATGTAGCCGTACGTGAATATACCCGTATAGATTTCGCGTTCCTCGGGATAGTATTCCCACGGCCCATGGAAATCGCCGCACGCAGTCAGCAGCAACCCAACCACTAACCACCACCCACTAATCACTCTAGAAATAATATTCATAGCTCAGCATAATCGGTAAAAAGGGGAACTGCGAAATGGAAGTCTTCTCGGGAGGGTTCTTGCGCGTATCGTAGAAGGTAAAGAACATGTTCTCGTGATCGGTAAGATTGATGATAGTCCAGCTGAAATTCCACTTGCCTTCGCGGCCGACATCGATAGCCTTCACGTCTACCCTGAAGTAATCCGTTTGGCGGGCCGCGTTGCGGCTACCCGGAATCACCACCACCTCGTCGGAATACTCCTGGTGACCGATATGCTCGGAGAGGTAGTAGCCCTTGTATTCGCTGATGGGCATGCCCGCCGAGTACTTGAGGACAATCGAGGAACGCAGGTACATGTCTTTTTGCGTCGGGTGCACCGACATGGATTCTTCCGGGCCGCGCCAGTTGAGTCCCAGGTCCATCTTGAGTGCGTAAGGCTGGTGCCAGCTCGGGTAATAGGGCTTTGTGCCGTCGTTGGTCTTCATCACGCTTATGCTCTGGCTCCAGTTGATACCGCCGAACCACCAGCCCTTTTCCTTGCGCAGCGAAAGTTCGTAACCGAAGGAATACGCTTCCGCCGTGCCGAACTGGTCCGCCAGCACGAGCTTACTAGACTTGGAATCTTCGCTGGTATCGAGCTGCGTCACGAACGTGTTCAGGTTGTTCTGCGTCTTGTAATACAGCCCCACAGTGGCGTCATAATCGTCCAAAATTCCGCGCTGGCTGTACTCCGTCGCAAAGAGCCACGAAGATGCCGGTTTGATCTGCCGCCCGCTCGTCGTCTTGGTCGCGGGGTAATAGAAATCGTTGAGCGTTTCCTGGTCGGTGTACACGAGCGCGTTCAGGTACTGCAGGTAGTAGCCGCCATAGAATTCGAGCGTCTTGGAATCGTCAAGGTTGACGGTGAGGGATGCGCGCGGTTCCACGCCAAAATGTTCCGAAGCCTCGTGGTAATTGAAGCGCATGCCGTATTGCAGCAAGTAATCGGGAGTGATTTTCCAGGCATCCTGCAAAAAGCCTACGTGATGGAGGGGCTTCTGTATGTCGGCCACGGATACGGTCGCCATCTTTTCCTGGTAGCGCTCGTAGTCGTATTCCAGTTCGTAGCCGAAGGTGAGCGTATGGTTCGCGATGCCGCGGTAGTTCAGCCATTGCTTGGCAGAGAACGTATAGAGGAACATCTCGATAGACATGAGGTCGCTGATTTTCATGGTCTGGTAGAACTCGCTGTACGCGAGGGTCACATTGTAGTCCCAGTTGCCGTTGATGCGGTGCGTCAGGTTTATCGGGATGGCAACATTTCCCCAGTCCATATAGAGCGGGTCAAAGCTCAGGCGGTCTTTGCCTATATAGAAGCTGAACTTGAGGCGGGTATCATTCGTGACGTTGTACATGAACGTGCCCTGCAAATCCGTAAACTCGTAATCCAAATCCAGGTCCAGGAGGCCCACCGCGTTCATCAAGTCGAGCATGTAGCCGATGTAGGTGGTACGGCCGGCGAGCACCCAGCGGGCAGGGCCCTGATGGCCTTCGGTATGGAGCTGGGCCGCGAACGTACTCACCTTGATGCTGGACTTGCTGAACCATTCATCGACGGTATCTTGGCCGCCCGCGCGGCCTTCCATCTTGAGCACCGAACTCAGGCGGTTGCCGTACTGCGCCGGGAACCCGCTCTTGTAGAACTGCACATCGTCGATGCCTTCCACGAGGAACGTGCTGAACAGCCCGAAGAAATGCACCGGGGAATACACGACCGCGTTGTCGAACAAGAAGAGGTTCTGGTCGGCGGCGCCACCGCGTACATAAATCTTGGAGCTGAAATCGGAACTCGCGACCACGCCCGGGAGCGCCTGCACGCTCTTGATGACGTCGGCTTCGGCGAGACCGGGCATGCGCTTGATGGACTTGGCGGTAACGACGGATTCGCCGGGCTTGCGCTTGGGGCGCTTGCGCAGCTGTACCACGACTTTCTTGAGTTCGGTCACCTTGGTGTTGTCGCCGCCGGCAAGCAGGTCGTCGACGTTGACGTCATTTTCAGGTTCCTGGGCCGCGATGTCTTTTTCAGGTCCCTGAGCTTGCCGAAGGGCCGATAACGGAACTGAGGTTGGTTCGGCAGGCTCACCAACCTTAACAGAATCACCCGTAACAAATCCGTCGCCAAGCGCCTGCGAAAAGCTGCGGTCGGGCCCAACATACTTGAGCTCGTAGCATTTTTCCTTCTCCGCTCCGGCGGTGTCGGAATTCGTGACGCAGATGTTCCAGAGGGTATCCTCGGGGAGCACGACGCTGAAGGGCGTACCGACGGTTGTCTGCAACGCCTCGCCCGATTCAAGGATTTCGACGTTCAGTTTTTCGCCTTCGGCGAACGAAGGATCCTGAACGACGCCATTAAAGACGATTCCCGCAACCTGTGCGGAATCACCGGCCGTTTCCGCCGCCGGTTCTTGCGCCAGGGCGGCCACTGCCGCAAACAAAACGATAATGCTAGTATAAATCTTCAACAAAATTCCCGCGTTCCAATCAAAAATAGCAAATAGGAATCCCTATTTGCCATTGTAACACTCAAAGGAGCAAAAAGTGTCACTTGTTTTTTAAAATTTTCCAACAGTGATTCCCGAGTAGAATCCGGGCCACGCGCGGCCCTTGTGGTTCTTGCTTCCCACGTCGTCGTGGTAGTTGCCAAGCGGTTTGAGGACAACTTCGTCCTGCTCGCCCTGGGTTGCCACGTTCAGGGTTCCACCGACGCCGAGGCCGATTCCCGGAAGCAGGCGGAGCACATACCCCAGGCGCAGGCGATGGTGATACCCTGCGTCGACATCGTTCAGGCGGAACCTGTCGAAAGTATTGAAGTGCATATATTCAAGTTCAAAGTGGCTGCCGTACTTGCCGAACTGCGTTCCAAATCCGTAGCCGCTTTCCCAGGTGTCGCTGAAGTGTTCAAAGTTCGTTCCCTTTTCAAACTGGCGAGCTCCTTCGAAAGCCGTATAGAAATATGCCGTTCCCAGATGGAGTGAAAGTCCGAGAGCGCCCATCTCGTTAATGTAGCTTGAACCGGACCATACGCCGTTACCCACAAAGCTCACAAAGCCGATCGGGGTCTTTTCGCATTCAAGACAGACGTTCACGAAGCCCACCTGACGGCCCTTCGATACGATCGCCGTATTCACGTAACCGACCTGCGTGCCGCTTTCCTTGTAGCCCACGTTCACAAAACTGACCTGCACATCGGACTTGCCCGCCACATCCACGAAGCCCACCTGCACGTCGGCTTCCGGCGCCACGTCCACGAAGCCCACCTGCACGTCGGAGGCTCCCGCCACATTGACAAAACCCACCTGCACGTCGGTCTGCTTGGCGAAATCGACAAAGCCCACCTGCACCGGGCCCACCGTATCGAAACCGGCATTGACATAGCCGATCTGGACACCGTCGGACTTGTCGTTGACCCAGTTGACAAAGCCGAATTGCAGGCCCTGGAAGCTTTCGGCATAGTTGACGGTTCCCGAAATCTGGGCGCCATCCACGTTTTCGCCGAGGTTTATGAGGCCAGTCACCTGCAGGCCTCGCATATCCTTGTTCGCGCTGTTCACGAACAAGCTCACCTGAGAACCGACAAGGTATTCGTCGGCACGCGTGGCAAAGAGGCCCAGCTGCACGCCCTTGCGCGGTTCCTTGTCGCGGTCGTAGAGGTTGAAGGTCGTATGCGAAATACCGTTGCGGTCCAGGGAATCGAGAGAGCACTGGTCCATATCGCCACCGGCGCAAGTCCTCTCGGAGACGAATTCAGTGCTGCCGCGGAGGGTCGTCTTTTCGGCGGACACTGCGGCGAACTGCTTTTGCGAAAGGCGGGCGCGGTAGTTGTCCTGCAGAGTCACGGTAGCTTCCTTGTACTCGGCGGGGCGTTCCATGCGCACGCTGTACTTGCCGGCGGGGAACCCGAGGCTCATCGCGCGGCCACCCTTCTTGTAGAGCTCGGCCACAAGCACACCGTTCTCGTCGCGAATGAACAGGCGGCCGTCCACGTCCTCGTCCAAATCGAGGCCTGCACTCGTGCTGCGCAAATCCGTCATCACCACGTCGCCCGTACCGGCAAGGTTCATGTCGCGGCTCGGATGCTGGGCGCCGCCCAGAGTGGTCTCCGTCTTCTGCAAAGTCTCGTTAAAGGCGAACTGGTAGGCTTCGGAAAGAGTCACCCTGCCGTCACCGCTCGCATCGCCCGCACCGCGCAATCCGCTCACCAGGGAATGCGTAAAAAACGATCCCTTCAGCTTGTCGCTTTCCTGGCTAGATTCATCTTGCGTACTGCTGGTGATAAAGGCATAGCCCTTCATGTCGCTGCTCTTGTCCACCATGAACGCAGGCACGGCCACACCGCCCTTGAGGCGCGTAATCGCTCCCGAACCGCAGGCGTCGATCACTGCAATCTTCACGTCGCCCTTGAGAGCGTCGATTCTCTTGCGGAATTCCTTCCAGTTGTAAACTTCTTCGCCAAGGCGCAGGCCCTTGTCGTCGGCGTGGCCGCTGTAGTACACCAGCACCTCGTTGCGGCCGCCAGTAGACTTGCCCTGGGCAATCTTCTTGTCGAGGGCGTCCATCTCGTGGCGGAGCTTTTCTACACTCGGGCCCTTCACGAACACTATATTCTGCGGTTGCACGCCGCCCATTTCCTTGAGCACATTCACAAAGGACTTGGCATCGCTTTCGGCATAGCGGAGCATGGGGCGGCCCTTGCCGCCGTTATTCGCGCTCACCGCAAGCACATAGCGGTTAATCTGGGTTTCTGCCGAGCCTGTCGCGGCCTGCGAACCCGTCGTTGCCGCGAGTACCAGCAAAATCACCAAGGAAAAAACTTGAAGCACTATGGACGTATCCAATTTTTCGATAATATTCCTCATTTCGACACTCCCCCCACTTTACGCAGCGTAAAACTTACCACACGGACGCCCTCCTGCTTGAGCGAAGCGTCTATATCGGACGCATTGATGGAGAACATGTTCCGCGAGGTCAACAAGAAGAACTTTTCGAACTTGGGCGCGTTATCGAGCTTGTAGGCGAACGGCAAGGTCGTCATCTCGCCGGGAGCAAGCTCAACAGCGTGGTTTTCGCTGCCCATGTGCATCGTGAGGGCGCCATTCCCGTCCATGCTGAACAATAGGCCAAAACTTTTTTCGGGAACGGAATAGCGGAGCTGGATTTCGTCGCCTTCGCGGGCTTCGTCCAGGTTCGACATCTGCACGGCACTGTCGGCCGTCTTTTTCCACACTTCCATGCGGGCGTCCATGCCCTTGATGCGCGTGCCCTCGTCCTGCGAGTCGAGCATCGCCACATCCATGACCTGTGCGCCTGACTGCGCCGGGGCCACGACTTCGCGCTGGCTAAAGAGCGCCACCGACACCACGGCAAGCACAAGGGCCGCGGCGGCAGCAAACTTCACGAGCCTAAAATTCACGATGTTGCCAGCGCCGTTAAAACCTGCGCCAGCACCGCGACGCGCCGGCATCGCTTCGAGCTTTTCCGAGAGCCTCTCGAAGGGCATCTTGCGGAGAATCGCCGCGTTGTCCTCGCGCATCATCTTCACGCGGTTCGCGAAAATCGCGTCCGTCTTTTCGAGTTCGCGCATCTCGCGCATCTCGGTAGCGGGCAAGTCGCCCGTCAAATATCTTTCCAGTTTCCAATCGGGGATCATCACTTTACCTCCAGATTCTTTACCTTGGCTTGCAAACTGCGCAAGCGCTTGCGCACGCCGCTTACCGAGAGTCCCACCTCGCGGGCGGTTTCCTCGAGCGTCATGCCGTCTACATAGTGTAACACCGCAATAGTCCTTGTCGATTCCTGTTCCTTCGAAAAAATTCTCGAGAGAATGTTCCGGGCCGCGAAGGATTCCTGCTCGTCGTCCGCACAGGCAATCGAAAGCAACAGCTCGCTCGAATCCACATCGAGCCCGCGGCGTTTTTTGTCGCGGATGCGGTTGAGGCAGAGCCTTGTAGCCGTATTCCACAAGAGGCTGCTCGGCTGCGATACATCCAGGCTGTCCCAGCGTTCGTACACGCGCAAAAACACGTTCTGCACCATGTCTTCGGCCTCGGATTCATCCTTCAGCAAGGCCATGGCGCGGCGGTAAACCATCGGGGCATACACCTCGTACAGTTTCGAAAACGTCATGTTGTCTGCGGGATTCATCCTTTCCATGCCTGTGTAACACCTAGGGAGGTCAAAAGTGTCACCGCAAATTTAGAAAATTACCAGGCGAGCGAGAAGCCCAGCCGGTAGGCGCATTTTCCGGCATGCACAGGGAGCCCCTTTTTGGCCTTTGTGCCCGGAATTACCACTTTTCCGCGGATTTTGAACCCCGACGTGCCCAAAATCTCCTTGAGGGCGGCCACCAGGCCGGAAGTCTGCCTGCAGAAAATGTTGAACGGGAAGGGAGTCGTGCAGCTTGTAATTATGTAGGCGTCCTTGCCCTTGTGGAGCGGCTTGGGGATGCCCAGCTCGGATTCGCCCATCATCGCATAGACCATGCGGTCGAAAAGCATCTTGAGCGTGCCGGGCATGTTGCCCCAGTACACGGGAGCGGCCACCACCAGCACGTCGCAGGCCTCTATTTTCTCGGCCACGCGGTGCGCGTCGTCTTGCGGCAGGCAGCACGTGCCGCATTTACGGCATTGCATGCAACCCCTGCAGGGAGAGAACTTCAGGTCGTTCACGTTCACCACCTCCACACGGACGTCTTCGGAAAAATCGCCCATGAACGAATTGCTCGCACCCTCGGCAAAGCGTTCCACGGCCTGCGAAATCGTACCGTTTTTGCGCGGGCTTGCGTTCAAAATAAGGATTTTCATGCAAAACCTCCCTTTTTATAGGTATAACACCCCAGGGAGGCAAAAGTGTCACTAGAAATTCGCCAGGTATTCCTTCGCGTCGCGACTTTCGACCAAGTTGCCGAGCAGCCTGCGTAACCGCTCCAGCACAGGGGAATTTTCCGGCTCGAAAACGACCACCTTCTTGAAGCGTTCGCGATGCCGCAGCAAAAATTCCAGGTTGTTCATGTCCGTTTTCGGGAAGCCGTAACCCAGGAAATAAATTTCCTCAGCGTTTTTCAGGTAGTAATCCGCCTTGCTCCAGAGCAGGTTAAAGAGGCTCCCGCGCAAAAAAGATTCCTTCGCATGCGCCATCGGGATGTAGATGGGCGTGTCTTCGCGGTAGATGGGGAAACTGCGGTCGCAGGGTTCCACCTGGCACACGTTCTTGAGGTCGAGCGGGTCGGAGGCACCCTTCACCGGGTACCAGTTGAGTGAACCGTGCAGCTTGATCAGGTCAACCGTGAGCGTCCGCGGGGCACGTACCGCACTCCGGTCCGCAGGGTCAATGCGAACGCCGTAATCCACCGCCACGCGCGAACTCATCTCCGGGTCGGCAGTAATCACATCCTCGACAAGCGTATCGTAGTTGAACGATAGCAGTAGCGTATCGCGCACGCCCTCGCCCGGGCAGTTCTCGCAACCCGAAAGGAACTTGCGGAGCACCGCCGCACAGTCCGCATCCACGCCCTTATCGTGCCGAATCTCGCTTGCGATAAACCGCAAAAGTTCGAACCGCAGGCTCGAATGGTACAGGCTCTCGCGCACCCCCGGGAAAATCTGCGCCGAAAGAATCGAAGTCGAAAGCCGCTCGATGTCCAGGTAATCCGGCTGGTTATTGCACAGTTCCAGAAAGCGCGTGCAGTATTCGCGCAGGTGCGGAAACTCGTCCGGAATGCCGAAGGGAATGCGCTCGTTCAGGTCGCGGAGCGTGGGCATCTGCGGGCAGAAGGACTTGCTGAAGCCGGAGCCCAGCACAAAAATACGGCGGTATGTACCCGATGTAGTATCCATACCCGTAATGTATATTATTTTCGCGGTTTGCGGAAGTTTTTCGCAATTAGAAAACGCGCCGACCCTTTCGTCATCCCCGCGTAGGCGGGGATCTGATTTCCCGCCGATAATTACTGGCAGTTAAAGCCCTGCAGTTCGAGACCCGCGCGCATCTCGCCGTAGGTGGACGTACGCTTCATGTCCATCGCCTTCATGAATCGGCAGTTGTTGTCGATATGGATGCGGAAGCCCGTCATGGTGGGTTCCACCTCGCCCTTCCCGCTCGCGCGCATATGTTCCATCATCTGCTCGCGCCGATCGTTCATTTCCGGCGGCACGAACACGTCGGTCACAATGTCAACGTTCTCGATTTCGTAGTCGCCGAACACGAACGAAATGGTCACCAGGTTCTTGAGCCCGTTGAACTGGCCGGGAGTCTTGCACACCATATTGCGCTTCGCGTTCTTGACCTTCTTCGGCTTGGCTGCGGGCTTCTTGGAAGGCGTGTATTGCAGGGCCGCCAGCAGTTCCTCTTCCTTGACGGCACCCACCAGCTGGTTTACAATCTTGCCGTCGCGCACCATGAAGAACGTCGGGAACGCCTGGATAGGCAGGCTCGCCTTGATCTTGTCGATGCCCGGTTCGTCGATGCCCACCGTCGCAATCTTGATATCGGGATAGTTCTTCGCGATGCCGATGAGCGTGGGGATCATGATAAGGCACGGCGGGCAGCTCGTAGAAGTGATATCCAGAATAACCGGCTTCTTGGACTGCAGAACCTCTTTCTCGAAGTTGGCGTCGTTCACCTTGACAATCTTGATGTCTTCGGCCGCGAACGTCGCCACGGCCATAATGCAAAGCATAAGTGCGATAAGTCTTTTCATGATGTTACCTTCTACACCGAAAAGATACAACTTTTCGCGACGGGCGATTGTTATAGGATTTTCTGATAGCTTACATTAACCTTTTCATTTCTTCGCAATGGCTTTTTTGCGTTCCCGTTTCAATTCCCAACCCGTTGTAAAGTCCCTGGTAACCGCGATTCTGGAACACGGCGTAATCTACGGGAGTTTCAACACCGGCCGCCTTTGCAGAACTGGCAAGGAATTTGTTGCGAATGGTCACTTCGTCACGAATCGCCAGGCGCTTTTCGTCTTCCGAAAGCTGCGATGCAGCGTCCGAAATTTCCTTCTGCCGGGTTTTAACGGCAAAATACGTTTGACCCAGGGCAATCACTTCTTTGCGGGGGTCTCCGTTCATCACAATCAGGTAACAAGCGTAACGGGAAAGCTTGTAGCTATCCATTTTTCTTTCTGCACCACTTCCGATATTGACCATCTCGCTCACGTGGGCGAAATGGTTTCCTTCATCAAAGCCGGTTTTCCGACATGCTTCGATAGCCTTTCTTATCACGGGTAAGAACTTGCCATATTCGGTATATTCTAAGGCTTTTTGCAGCTCCCTTGCATACCAGAATTCAGTTCCATTTTCGTCGGTGTGCTTGATATTCTCGAATGTCTGCTGAGAATAAGTGACAATTTCTTTTTTAGCCATAGGGCCTCCTGTGTTTATTGTTTTTACTAGGAACGCCCTTGCAATATGGCAAAGCCAAATAAAGCAAAAGCGCATCATTCCTTTCTAAGGAATGACGCGCTGGGATGTAATGTACCTAATATTCAGAAAACTGGCACAAATGCGTAAGGCGAACGTCGCAGCCATGCTTGCATGGCTATGACTGAGCCTAGCATTTGGCGCTTGCGCAACGGGGCAAGAAAATTTTACATAGCGAATCTTTTTTTATCCTATCACCCAACTTATTACCCAACCCATCACCCAACCGCCGTCTCGTTTCATTTGCGGACGAAAATTTCGACCGCAAAATTTCGGCTACTCGACCGACGATGTCGGAATAATGTCGGATTAATTTCGGAATAAAAGTGTATATTAGAATCCAGACGCCAAGGAGATTCCGCGATGACTCAAAAACTCTGGAACACCTGCAAAAAGTGTGGCTGCGAAAAGCCCGAAGACACCGAGAAGCTTTGCGAGCAGTGCAAGGCAAATCGCCGGCAATTCTGGAGCGACCTCAAAAAAGTCGGCGGCGTAGCCGCTGGCGCTCTCCTAGTGGTATTTGCTGGCGGGAAGCTGAGGAAGAAATAAGAGCGTTCCCCCACTGCGTGGGGTCGGGCTATACTCGCTTCGCTCACGGAGCCGCGCAAGCGCGTCTCCGCCCCAAGGGGTCACTATCCCTAACGCAAAAGCTGTAATTCAAGATACCCTTATCTACTTTGACCATCTTGCGGATGCGCGAGTTTTTCTGCTAAAGATTTCTGCAGCGCATCACGGTGAAGCAGAAGCAGATTCCTCATGCAGCTATAATCCTCATCGAAAAATTCTGCTGCATCCTTGATAATTTCACTTTTCTTTTTCAAGTCATCGTAGGCTTGTTGATATTGTTCAGTATTTGTAAGATTATAGGTTCCAGCAAACCCATGAACCAAATAATTTCTTGTTTCAATAAATCTGTCGAATTTTGCGATTGCCCGACGCCTATGCCCTTTCCTGTCTACTTTAACATCCATCTTGTAAGCAAAGAGGTTTTTCTTTTCAGCCGCTTTTATATCCTTATTACAACGGGGCGTATAAATAGCGTCAAATACTTTCCGTCCCACAGCCCCAAGGGGAGATTTATTCTCTTTTTGCTGTTCATTAACAGCCTTACTCATTGCATTTATAAGTTCTTCAGGGGTTTTGCCGGTCCAAATGCCTCCGCGATGCTTATACATCCAGCGCAATCTCAACTCTATAACATTGCACACATAAAGCAGCCTGCCCAACAACTCGAAAACCTGCGCTTGCATAGGCTCCTTTGCGTCTTCTTTTTTTTCAAAATCGCCGGACATAAGCAAAACCTCTCTTAAATTCCGGAAATAAATATATATTCAATTATATGAGATTGAAGATATTGCCCATATTGTTTCTTTGCGGGTTCACCCTTTCGGGGGCATACAGCCTCCAGTATAACCCGTTCTTGTTGCAAACCAAGGACAAGAGGGGCGAAACCCTAGCCAAGACCCTAGACAAGGTTTACGGGGATAAAATCACCGTCAAAAATGGACGATGCTATTTCTTCGAGAAACAGGCCAGAGGAGCAGACATTGAATACGAAGTCGACCGTTGCCGTATGGATTATCAGCAGCAAACCATCTATAGCCAGGCAGACCGATTGAACGGCATCGAAATCAAGGGAACAATCTGGATTGAAGGGAATTCTTACAGAACTCGTCGCAACAACGGGGAATGGAACGAATGGAAATCATCCGAATCATTTTCTGGACTGCATTGGGTTAACAGGACCGGATACCATTTCGAGAAGAGGAACGGAGAGTTCCTGTTCAACCCTACACCTGGCGTCAAGAATATCCGCGGCACAAACGGTTACATCAGCGAAAGAAAGTCGAAAGCCATCCAAAACGGGAAAGAACCCGGTATCGTAATTCAGGAAAGTGGCTCCGGGAAAATCGTCATTCAGGAAAGCCGATAATCTCTCATAACCTAAGACACCATATACGCTTTCAATTTATTTGACAGTGTTTCGCGTTCATTGCTGCCCTTGGTAGAGAATCTTATCGCATCTATACCGTACTCTTTCAATATCTCGTCCTTCATGCGGTCACGCTCGCCCTGAACGGAATCCTTTTTATGGAAGGTTGCGCCATCGATTTCTATCGCGAGAACAGGCATCTTTGAAATACGGTTGGTAATCAAAAAATCAATATGAGTAGAAGGATGCCTCGCGTAAGTGAGCAACGCAGGCCTATCCTTGATTTTAGAATAATCGCGGATTAGATGGTTCATCGGATATTCAAAGAAGACATCTAATGAAGGGCAACTCTTCAAAACGTCACGAATCATTCCATACGCCGCATTTTCCGTAGGGTATTTCGAGATGTTACCCGATTTCTCGAAAAAGTCAGAGCAATTCTGATTGAACAAAAAATCAAAAATGGAATAAATCTTGCTTTCCACAGATTTTCCGGCATTGTATTGAATATACCCAATCAGGTCATCAAGCAAGCCACCCTTGGGCTGTTCCTGCTTTGCGGCAACCAGAATAAACCTGTTCTTTGCCCTAGAAACAGCTACATTGATTATCTGCGGATCACCGGAGAACTCAGTCAAGACATTATCCACCGTCGAAAAGATTATCGTATCGTTTTCTCGTCCCTGGAATTTGTGGATTGTCGAGATATCAATATTCGGAATAACCTTTCTTAATTCAAAACACTGATTCTTATAAGGCGAAATTATCCCTACATCCGCAGATTTGAGATTCGGCACAATTTCTTGAGCGATTGCATCAATCTGCTTTTGATTGACATTGTTCAATCGGCTTGTCGGAGCCGTCCAATGAATCGCCAAAGGATTCTGTTCCGTATTCTTGGAAAGAACGATGAGCTGGTTATCGTAAAACTTCTGGTTGCAAAATTCAATGATTTTCGGATGGCAACGGTAATGTTCCCTCAAGAGCGTCTTGGCATCATCTGGAATAAAACGGCCTATAGAGTCCAAGAAACTCAAATCAGCACAATTGTACATTTGCGGGACCTTGTGCTTTTCAAAGATTTCCTGGTATTTTTCCTCTTCTTCCCTTGTCATCACCTTCTCAAGCTGTTTACTATCCCCAACTATTACAGCATTCCTCGCGCACGAAAGGGCCAAAGCTCCTGTTGCAATATCAACCTGCGACGATTCATCCATAATGACATAATCAAAAATCGCATTTGAATTGATTGCACTCTTCGAGGCAAAAGTGGTACTGAATACTATCGGATAATCCTTAAGAAACTCGCTCCATTTGTAATACAAGTCATCTTTTGTATAGAAGACTTGATCTTTACGCAAATTAAATTTTCTAAAAACATTTTCATACAGAATCGCCTTAGACAATTTAATCAAATCTGCCGAGGCATTTTCATCAGTCTTTACGGCATTTGACAATGACCTAATGAGGCTCCCATATTCCGCCAGCCGGGAAACAAAGCAGGAATTTTCAAGGCTCGCAATAATAGCAGAAGAATCGCCCTTGAGGAATTTCCAATTGAACAAGCCCTTGACAAAACGCAGCCAGAAACGGGTAAAAAAGCCCAGCTGGGTTCTTGCCGGATTCTTTCTGAATTTTACCTCAATGCGATTCCGAATAGATTCTATATCAAATCGATCCAAGTTTTTCCGGTTTTCAAGGGCGTAATTGAAAATGCCCAGTTCAACAAGATACTCCTTGAAATGCTCGTAGTTCACCTTGGCGCTTTCAAATTCCGCATTTACACGGGCCAATTCGTTCTGCTCGAAAAAAAGCTTCTTGGCCGCAGCGACCTTCTTGGAAATGTCGGTTCGCCAAGACGAAAGAGATTGACGGTTCTGTTCAATCGGCAATTCCAACTTTCGAGGCTTTTGCGATTCAATAAAAGCAGTCTTATTTTCGTCCTTACCAAGCATGGCCGAAAGGAAATCCAACTTATACTGGGCGAGTTTCTCCTGCACATTCTTTATGGCACTATTGTTGTTGGAAACCACCAACGCAGTCTTGCCCTGTATCAGCAAATTGGCAAGGATATTGAGGATAGTCTGGGTCTTGCCGGTTCCAGGAGGCCCCTGAATCAAGCTAATCGTATACTTGAAAGCATTTTGAACAGCTTTGATTTGACTGAGGTTGCAACCGAACGGGAAAACAAGGTTCTGCTGGGCTATAACCTGAAGGTCGTCCTGTACACCAGACTTGAGATAAAGCGCCAATGCCGTATCTTCTTTGTCATAGATTCCCTTTATTTTCTCGTACTGCTTTTTCAGCAACGAAGCATCCTGTTTCTTGTTCGAATCGTTGCAACTTTCTTGAATTAGTAGCGGATTATTTGCAGCAATGTCCTTCAGATAGTTTAAAACAGAACTTTGAAAACTGTCTTCTGTTTCGTTCAGGACTTTCAAATCATCGTATTTATAGGTCTTGGCCTTGTCATTGAAAACAATATGCCAATATCTCTTGTCGGTCTTGGGATTCCTGAACTCGAAAATAGTTTGAATGTTGTATAGTTCAAGGCCATTCGCAGAGATTTTCTGCTTTTTGAACTCATGCAAACACGGCTCCGTGAGGCACACGACATTACCCGCACTATACTCATACGCCTTACCGTTACGATAAACAACTCTACATCTTGAATTAGCGTTGTCAAACGAAAGAGATTCAACCTCTTCCGTCTTTATCTCGCCTTTTATCAAAATAAGAGTTTCTTGCGGATTCATGAGCTTCCTACCATTCAAAAATAAATATATATTCTCTAGGAGGCCAATTATGACTCAGAAACTCTGGAAAACATGCAAAAAGTGCGGCTGCGACAAGCCCGAAGACTCCGAAAAGCTTTGCGATCAGTGCAAGGCAAATCGAAGGCAATTCTGGAGCGACCTTAAGAAAGTCGGCGGCGTAGCCGCTGGCGCTCTCCTGGTGATTCTTGCCGGCGGAAAGCTGAAGAAGAAATAAAAGCGCATATTTTATGCCCCCACTCTCAAAAAAGGGTATATTATTCAAGTAAAAAGTTAATTGTATCCCCCTGAGACGAAAATGAACTTGACAAAACACCAAATCGACGACTATAAAAACCGTTTATATGATGAACAAATGGACATTTGTCGCGTGATGCATAAGCCTCGCATGAAAAATGTTCTTAATTCGGTTATTTACAAATATTCAGGGAAAGCACATTTTCTTTATGAAGTTATTCAAAATGCAGATGATGCAGAGGCCACGGAAATACACTTTGAATTATTCGATGATAAACTTGTTTTCCGACATAATGGGAAAAAACGATTTACTATTTCTGACCCATCAACAGAAGAAGAGGATCAAAAGAACGGAAACCTTGGAGACATAAACTCTATTCTAGGAGTCGGCCTTTCAACTAAAGCAGATCAAAAAATAGAAGAAATAAACAACCCTAAAATAGGAAAATTTGGTGTCGGTTTTAAATCTGTTTATCAATACACCGATACACCCATCGTTTATGATTCGGATTTGTCTTTTAAAATAGTGGATTTTTTCTTGCCGAATTGGCTGGAGGATAAATTTCCCGGTCAAAAAGAGAATGAAACAATATTTATTTTGCCTTTTAATAGGGAGAAATTGTCTGCAGAAACGGCAAAATCAGAAATTTTAGAAAAATTGCAAAAACTGGTAATGCCTATTTTGTTCTTGCAATCCATAAAAAAGGTGTCTTACAAATGCGGAGCCATTAACGGATGTTATTCTAAAGAAATTTTAGAAAAAGAAGATTTTGGCAACATTGAGGCAAAAAAATTTAAAATTATTAATGGAAACAAAAATGATTATTCGTTAATGTGGATTTTCTCTCGATTTGATTCCAACAAAAGAAAATTTTCTGTTGGATATTTTGTTGATGAAAATGAAAAATTAATTCCCCGGTCAAACTATTTTACTTTTTGTTTTTTCCCAACGAAAGTAGTTTCTCATTTAAACTTTATTGTACATGCTCCATTCTTATTGACAGATAGCAGAGAAGGTATTCAGTGTAATTCTTATAATGAAAACTTGATTTCTCTTTTGGCTCAATTATCTGCAGATGCCTTGGAATGTTTTATAAAAATTGGCGAAAGAAAAAACATTCAGATAATTGATGACGATATTGTCAAAATCATACCAATAAGAAAGAATGATTTTGCTGAGGCTGATTCCGACACCATTTCGTTTTTCCCTTTCTATTCTGAAATTCAACTAAAAATGGAACAAAGTCTATTGCCAACTATAAACGGAAACATTTCCGCAGAAAAGGCATGTTGGGCAGAAACAAAAAACTTATCTGATCTGTTTTCAAAAGAACAACTCTCAGAAATTTTTTCTTATGAGCAGTGGAATAGCACATCAAATAAATATGAGACAATAAAGCCTCCGAAAGAATGGGTTTTTACTTCATTCGGTATGCGTAATAGTCCTGAATTAGCAAACTACTTGAAAGAAATTAATGTGAAGGCATTGTCAATCGATGATTTGATACCAAAATTCAATTGGAGATTTATTGAGTCACAATCTGTGGAATGGTTGTGCTCGCTCTATAGCTTAATAAGGTCAAATACAGAAAGTATAAACAAAGCAAAGGGCTATCCCATTTTTTTAAATGCACAAAGGAGTGCTTCGGCCGCATTTGTAGGCAATAATGCAAACCTTTTCTTATCATCTGCCAATAGTCTGGGATATAATGTTGTTTTGCCAGAAATAGAGAATAATGATGACGGAATTGCATTATTAAAAAAAATGGGTGTTTCGCAACCTGTTTTGAGAGATAAGATCTATCAAAAAATTTTAAAAAAAGACGAACTTAATGAAATCGATGATTTTAAAGACTTTTTAGATTTTTTTATTGAATGCGAAAACAATGGAAATTATGCCGAAAAAAATAAACTCGTTGAAAAAATAAAAGAGAAGGCTTTCCTTTCGGTAATAAATGTAGATGGCGACGATTTGGGCAAGACCAAGCCCAATTCTTGCGTTCACTTAATGAATGATGATTTAAAAATCTACTTCTCTGTTTCAAAAGAAGTTAAGTTTGTCAACATCGACAAATATGAGCAGGTTCTTTCTGCACAGGAACGCAATTATCTACATCCATTTTTTGAAGACTTAGGAATTTCGCCTTTTGCAATTAATGCACAACATGAAATCGATGATAATGAATACCGTACAGCGAAAGGCGCACCACCACCACGTTCGACAAAGGTAAGAACATACCATAAGTATTATTTAATTGGAGCTCTAGAATTTCTTAAAGAAGTTTCAGAAAAGAAAAATAAGGAATTTTCAAAGATTCTCTTACATCAACTAAGCCACGGTTTCAAAAGTGCACCAAGAAAGTATGCTAAAGAGGACGCTCTTTTTGGATACAACTGCAACTATTTTTACAGGTCCTCTTGGGATGAATACATAAAAGACCCTGATTCAGATTTATTTAGACAAGAAAAATGGCTAGTTGACAATTCAGGGAATTTTGTATCTCCTACCGAAACGTTTTTACAAAGACTTTCCGAAAATTACAACATTAGTGACCCGGATATCAAAGCATTTTTAACAGATTATTTAGGGATTCAAAGAGAGCATGCCGAATACGATGACCTCAATCCCGATATTCGGAAAAAAGTCGAATTATCGGATTTACTCGAAAAATATGGCCTCAATGACATTTCTCCAGAAGAGATTAAGCTACTAAAAGAGATACGAGAGAAAAAGGCGGAAGAAGATGCTTCAAGTGGATCTGAGGAAGGAAACGGCAATGGACATGCCGGTTCTTCAACCACAAGAAAATCATCCAACGATAATTCTGACACCGATGAAGACGACCAAAATGACACTCCTGAAAAGCGAATTACAAAAGAAATTGCAAAGCTAGCGGAGAAAAAGAAGAAAACTGATTCAGACACATTTGATAACAACTCCGAAGACGATGATGCCGATGAAGATGAGTTTACAAAAGCATCTATAGATTATGCGAAAAAAATTCAAAATGTGATGGATAAATGCGCCATTGAGGTAAACGAGCTAGAAGAATACAAAGCAGCTCAGAAGTTAGCTGTTGATTCACAGAAATATTCTTACCAATGGTTCTCCGCTCTTTTGAAGCTAGAAATGTTATCTAGCAAAGAAAACAACTCAAATAGCCGTGAAGTTTCCATTTCGTTTTCCAAGGTCAAAAAGGATATCAATTCAAAAAAGACTCTAATTTTAGAGCAGCCAAACAAAAACATCCCTTCTGTTATCGAAGAATTGTATGGAGTCAACCTGAATCTTCGAATGAAAGATGGCTCCGAAAAATCGCTACCTTTTGAGGCTGCTAGCATAAGATCTTATTCGTTAAGAGTAATGCTTATGCATCCAGATCAATTGATAGACCTGGACTTGGACCAAATTGCATCGGCTAGTATTATAGCCAAAAGCCCTGTATTTTTGTTGCAGGAATTACAGAAACAATTCGACGCCCTACGTCACGAAGCTGATTTCAACATGAAATCTTCGCTTTGCGAAAACATAAAATTCGTATTTGGTCCTCCGGGTACCGGCAAAACAACATTTCTCGCAAGAAATGTTCTTAAAAAAATGATTAAAGAGAACGAGAACATAAAAGTACTTGTTTTAGCACCAACCAATAAAGCAGCCGATGTCATCGCAAGTAGAACAATAGATGTTATGTCTGGGGACGATAGCTACAAGCACTGGCTAGCCCGTTTTGGAGTTACCAATGATGAAACTATTGAAGAAAGTGGCATTTTCTGTAGCAAGAACTACGACATAGAAAAGCATAATCAAAATGTCGTAGTCACAACAATAGCTCGCTATCCTTATGACGGCATGAAGTGCGAGGGCAAAGATGATCGACTTCTAAGAGATGTTAAATGGGATTATATAGTTATTGACGAAGCATCCATGATTCCGCTTGTACAAATCATTTATGTACTATATTCCCAAGAGCCCAAACAATTTATCATTGCTGGCGATCCATTCCAAATTGAACCTACTACAGCCGTGGACATGTGGAAGGACGAAAACATCTATAAAATGGTTAAGCTCGATTCGTTTACAGACATCCATACAGAACCACACAAATTTGAAGTTGAGTTGCTAAAAACTCAATATAGAAGCATCCCTAGCGTCGGTGAAATATTTAGTGCACTGACCTATGAGAACTCCTTAGCTCATTATCGTAAAGAAGAAAGCATAAGACCCCTGAATATTGAAGAGTTCCTTTCTTATAGCAGTTTAAATCTTGTAAAATTTCCTGTCCATAAATACGAAAGTATTTATAGGTCTAAAAAACTGAACAAGAGCAACTACCAAATTTACTCCGCATTATTCGCCTATGAGTTCACTTCTTATTTAGCCAAGAAAATTGCCGAGAAGAATCCATCGGAGCATTTTAAAATCGGAGTAATCTCCCCCTATGCAGCGCAAGCCAAATTAATCAATAACTTGTTGATTGCAGAAAAAATCCCAGATTCAATTTCTGTACTATGCGGAACTATTCACGGATTCCAGGGAGACGAATGCGATGTGCTGGTGACAGTTTTCAACTCTCCCGAAAACATATCTAATAGCGACAAGATGTTCCTGAACCGCAAAAATATTATCAACGTTGCCATAAGCAGAGCAAAGGATTACCTATTCGTCTTAATGCCCGATGATAAGACAGAAAAAATCGAAAACCTTAAATTAGTGAAAAAAGTTGAAGAACTGATGAAAAGAAACCTTTCATGTACCGAGATCGATTCTCACAAATTAGAGGAAAAGATGTTCGATCATGAAACCTATCTTGAAGAAAATACGTTCTCAACAGGTCATCAATCGGTGAATGTCTATGGCATGCCCGAAAAGACGTACGAAGTACGAAGTGAAGAGGACGCTATAGACATTCAAATACACAAAGGTAATTAATCACCTTCCTAAAGTCTTTTTGCCCTTTATAAAAGCCTTAAAAGCGCTCTCTTTATTTATAGACCCCCTTTTTTGATTATTTTTCCTAAAAACAAACAAAGGATTTCCGATGCCGCAGGACAAGCCGCTTCAATACTTCGTCGTTCGATCCCCGTTCGCCCAACTCATCGTTACGGGAGTAAAAACATTCGAATATCGCACCAACGCAAAGACATTCGCGAACAAGCGCCTTGCCGTGGCAATATCCCAATACACCGCCACCGACAACGACCTGGAAGCCCAATTTGGATACTGGCAGAAGCAGTTGACCAAATCCATTAAAAAGCTGTCAGCAAGCGAACAGGATGCGGCCCAGGATGCGTTCCAAAAGGCTTGTCGTAAGGCAAAAGCCCTATTTGGCAAGACCAACGGCTCTGGCATGATTATCGGCGAAGTGGAAACTGGCGACGCGACGGAGTTCGATGGAGATTTTGGGGTACATATCCTCAGCTTCAAGTTGTGGCCCGAGTCCGAATGGATCAAGTCGCCTGGTGGTCTCGGCATCCGCTACATGCCAGGGGTGGAGCACGAGACCCGCGAAATCAAGATGGATTACAGAAACGCCTACAAGTCCGCTTTCACCCGCATTCTCGACAAGTATCGTCAGGACTCGCTATCCCAAAAACAGAAGGGCTACAAGTTCGAACTGCTAATGCAACGTTACTTGCAGACGGACCCGATTTTTGCAAGCAGTCTTTCCAACGTTTGGCTTTGGGAAGAATTCTTTGCCAAGGACCAGTTCGGCGGAAAGGATGTAGGCATTGACCTTGTGGCCGAAACGACTGGCGGAAACTTCTGGGCAATTCAGTGCAAGTGCTACAAAGCAGACGCTATCATCGACAAGCCCGCTGTTGATACGTTCCTGGCGACATCAGGAAAGACCTTCAAGGACAAGGACGGAAACAAGGTCCATTTTGCATACCGCCTGTGGCTTGACACGACAGAACATGGTTTCAATAGGGAGGCTTTGAACTCGCTCGAAAACCAGGACCCGGAATTCCACCGTGTCGGCCTTTTGGAACTCGAAAATGCCATGGTGGACTGGGATCGACTCGACAAGGGTTCCAGTGGCGAAAACGCCCAGGTGCAAAAGAAGAAGCCCCGCGACCACCAGAAAGAAGCGATTGCGAAGGTTCATGAGTATTTCAAGGACGAAAGCCATGAGCGTGGCAAGCTCATTATGGCGTGCGGAACCGGAAAAACCTACACCTCGCTCTGCATAGCCGAAAAGGAAACTGACAACAAGGGAACAATCCTGTTCCTGGTCCCCTCTATCGCGCTTTTGGGTCAGACCCTTCGCGAATGGACCGCTGATGCAACAAAGCCGATTAAGCCCATTTGCATCTGTTCCGATACGGGTGTTTCCAAGAAAGTTCATATAAGCGGAGAAAACGAAGGCGACGGCTACAGCGTCACGAGCCTTGCCTTGCCAGCATCTACAGATGTGAACTCCATCGTCAAGCAGTTGGAAATCGCCCGCTACAAGAAAGGCGGCATGACGGTCGTGTTCAGCACGTATCAATCTATCGACGTGATTTCCAAGGCGCAAAAGAAAATGGGCGCCAATTTCCAATTTGACATAATTGTTTGCGACGAGGCGCACCGCACCACAGGAGCAACCCAATTAGATGCCGAAGCATCGAATTTCGTAAAGGTCCACGACTCAAATTTCTTGCGGGCAAAGAAACGTATCTACATGACGGCGACCCCCCGCCTTTACAGCGAATCCAGCAAGAAAAAAGCGGAAGAAGGTTCTGTTGAAATCTGTTCCATGGACGATCCGAAGCTTTACGGCGAAGAAATGTACCGTATCGGCTTCGGCGATGCAGTCAACAAAGAGCTCCTTTCTGATTACAAGGTTCTTGTCCTTACCATTGATCCGCTTGCGATGAGCGAAAGTCTGCAACTTTCCATGGCGACCAAGACTGGCGAAATAACGCTCTCTGATGACGATGCAAAACTGATTGGCTGCTTTAATGCTCTCTCCAAAATTACACTTGTTGATGATCGCCAGCTGAAGGAAACGGACCCGCAACCCATGAAACGTGCGGTGGCATTCTCGCAGAACATCAAGGTATCCAAGGAAATTGTATCGCAAATCAACGATTTGAAGGATTCCTATTACGATGCGCTGAAACCCGAAGCACAAAAGCAAACTGTTCGCGTATCGGCGATGCACATTGACGGGAGCATGGGCGCCACCCAACGTGAGGAGCGTCTAGCATGGTTAAAAGCGGATATTGAAGATGGAGAATGCCGCATATTAAACAATGTCCGCTGCTTGAGCGAAGGCGTGGATGTTCCGAGCCTTGATGCCGTCCTGTTCCTGAGTGCCCGTGATTCCGAAGTGGATGTGGTGCAGAGCGTGGGGCGAGTGATGCGAACCGCTCCCGGCAAAAAATACGGCTATATCATTATTCCGGTAATTGTCCCCTCCAACGAAAAGCCGGAAGAAGCACTGAACAACAACGAGCGTTTCAAAGTCATTTGGAAAATCCTGAACGCCTTGCGTGCCCATGATGACCGTTTTAATGCGATGGTGAACAAAATACAGTTCAACACGCCGCAAAAGGGCAAAAGCATCACAGGCGGGCGCATTGGTGTTGCAAGCGGTCTCCCCGGAAGCGATATCGAGAACCTGTCCCCAGAGCAAAGAAAAATCCAGCAGGAATTGCAAGACCAGATTGAAATGCGATTCCAGGAGCTCCAAGGAGCCATCTATGCCAAGATGGTTGAAAAAGTCGGTAGCCGCCGCTATTGGGAAGACTGGGCGAAGGATGTGGCGGATATTGCCAAGCGCCACGAAGACCGCATTCGCAGGCTTATCGCGCAAGACGGCGCCCCCAAGAAACAATTCGACAAGTTCCTGGCGGCATTGAAGAAGAACCTGAACCCCGGTGTAAACGAGGAACAGGCGATTGAAATGCTCTCACAGCACCTGATTACAAAGCCCGTTTTCGAGGCGCTATTTGAGGACTACGATTTCGCGAAGAACAACCCCGTTTCCAGGGCCTTGCAGCGCGTTATCAACGCCGTAGAAAGCACCACCGACGATGTGGACAAGAGCAGCCTTGAAAAGTTCTATAATAGCGTCAAATTGCGTGCTGAGGGCGTAGAAAACGCCGATGGCAAGCAGAAAATCATTATCGAACTCTACGACAAGTTCTTCAAGAGTGCCCTCCCCAAGACCGTTGAACAGCTGGGAATCGTTTACACACCGGTGGAATGTGTTGATTTCATCCTCCATAGCGTAGACGATGTTTTGAGACAGGAATTTAACCGGAAACTCACCGACGAGAACGTGAACATCATCGACCCGTTTGCGGGGACCGGCACCTTCATGACCCGCCTTATCCAGAGCGGCCTCATCAACAAGAAGGACCTTGAGCGCAAGTTTTCCAAGGAACTCAAGACCAACGAGATTGTGCTTTTGGCTTATTACATCGCTAGCGTGAATATCGAGAACGCCTACCATGATGTCATGGGCGCCAACGAATATACCCCGTTTGAAGGTATCTGCCTTACCGACAGTTTCCAGTTGAGTGAGAAATCCCACCAGGAGGACTTCGGCGAAGACATATTCCCGGTAAACGGCCCCCGCGCAAGGGCCCAAAAGAAAGTGCCTATCCAGGTGGTGATTGGAAACCCGCCATATTCTGTGGGGCAGAAGTCTGCCAACGATAACGCACAGAATCAGAAATACCCGGATTTGGATAAACGTATTGAAGATTTGTATGTCGCAACTAGCGAAGCAAACCTGAATAAGGCTGCCTATGATAGCTACATCAAGGCATTCCGTTGGGCGACAGACCGCCTGGACCCCAAAAATGGCGGTGTGATAGGCTTCATCACCAATGGTAGTTGGCTTGATAGCAACGGGCTTGACGGGTTCCGCAAGTGCATAGAAAAGGAATTCAGTAAGATATTCGTTTTCAACCTACGCGGAAATGCTAGAACTCAGGGGGAACTTCGTCGAAAAGAACGCGATAATGTTTTTGGTCAGGGAACCCGCACCCCCGTTTCCATTACCATCCTTGTTAAACATCCTGCCGGCAGTGATGCGGCCACAAAGAAAGCCGTCATCAAATACTACGACATCGGCGACTATCTGTCACGTGAAGACAAACTACGGATAATTAAGGAAACGGAAAGCATAACGCATTTGGAAATGACGGTGCTGCACCCCAACGAGCACGGCGACTGGATTAACCAGAGAAATGCGGCCTTTGGAAAATGGACACCGATTGAACCTGAGAAGAAATTCGATGTTTCAAGTAAGAGTTGGTTTATTACAAATGTTGTAGGCGTTGCCACGGGACGAGATTCATGGGTATATGGATTTTCAAAAAAACATATATCCAGTAATATGGAACGAATGATAACATTCTATAACACTGAAATTTCCAAAGATAAGCACTCACAAGATGCAACAAAGATAAGCTGGACTGCAAATTTAAAGAAAGATGTTGAAAAACGTATAACACATGTTTTTGACGCGGAATCATTTGTTGAAGGCATGTACCGTCCATTTACAAAACAACAGCTTTATTATAACCGAGATTTTATTGAGCGTCCGGGCATGTGGTCTCAGTTGTTTCCAACCCCGAAATCCGAAAATATGGTAATATGTCTTTCTTGCGAGGGTTCTACAAGAGACTTGTCTGTTTTAATGACAGGAACTTTTGCAGATTATCATTCTGTTGGAGATAGTAAAATTTTCCCGCTTTACTACTATGAAAAGCCGGAAGGAAATGATTTGTTTAGTGATTACATTCGCAAGGATGCCATCAGTGATTACATTTTAAAACAGGCCCGCACCCAATACAGCGAACCCAAAATTAAGAAAGAAGACATCTTCTATTACGTCTATGGATTCCTGCATTCCGAAGAATATCGCACCGAATTCGCCGCCGACCTCAAAAAGATGCTCCCGCGCATCCCGCTTGTCGATACCGCCGACGATTTCTGGGCATTCAGCAAGGCAGGCCGCAAACTCGCAGAAATCCACCTGAACTACGAAACCGCCGAACCCTACAAGGCGCTTATCGTCTCAGCTAGCCAGGTGGCCTCCGAGCTCCCGATATTTAGCGGGATGGCGGCAGACATCAAAGGCTTTTACAGCGCCGAAGACCCCAAAACCCTGTATAGAGTCCGCCAGATGCGCTTTGCCAAAAAATCCGGCTACGATAGCAAGGGCAAAGCCAAGAATATTGATGACAAAACACGCATTATATACAACGATAAAATTGCCATTGCAAAAATCCCTGAAGAAGCCTACGAATACGTAGTCAATGGTAAATCCGCCATTGAGTGGGTAATGGAACGTTACGCCGTCACCACCGACAAGGCAAGCGGCATCGTCAATGACCCCAACGACTGGGCTTTGGAGCATAACGATCCACAATACATCTTCAACCTGGTTCTCCGCATCATCACCGTAAGCCTTGAAACCATGAAAATCGTGAAAAGCTTACCCAAAGTGAAGTTCTAGAGGGGAGTGATATGACAACCTGTTTAGCGCTGCGGCTCACCCATAATGACAATATGTGGGTAAAACCATCAAAAGGTCGTTTATATCAATCAGATGACTATGTGGGCAGAACTGGCTTTGGCCATGAAGATTGGAATTTTAATTTAGAACAATTTAAAGGTGATTATACTTGGGGCTATCAAAGATTTGTATTCAAAAACAAAGAACGCCATAAAGAAAAATTCAATTTATGTTTTTATGATTATGACAAAAAAAGAAAAGCTTATTTTGTTGTAGGTTTCTATCTTGATGCACAATATATTCCAAAAGGAATGCCTTTTGACGAAACATTGTTTCTGCAAAAGAAAAATGATTTAATTAGCCTAGGAGACAGTTTAAGCGATTCTTATTACAAAAACATAGATGTAAAACTCAAAGAAGATTTTCAGTATTATTGTTGGAAAGTATTAAAGCGAAATGTCATAAAATTAGAGCGTCCTATTCAATATCCTCAACACATACGTCAGCTAAAATGTAAACGCTATGCTACTGCAATGGGTTTAACAGACGATGAATTTGAAAGGATTCTTGATTACGTAAAAAACGCAAATAGCGAATATATAAATATCGATTATGACGCATTTCCAGAGGGCGAAGAGAAATTAACTATTCATAAAAATCGGGAAAGAAACTATAAATTGATTAATCAAAAAAAAGCCGATTTTAAGGCTTCACATAACGGAAAACTTTATTGTGAAGCTTGTGAATTAAATTTTGAAGATGTCTACGGAGAATACGGAAAAGACTTTATAGAAGTTCACCATATTATTCCAATAAGCGAATCTGTAGAAAATCGAAAAACGAAATTAGAAGACCTTGTCTTATTATGCAGCAATTGTCACAGAATGGTTCACCACAGACGTCCATGGCTGAACAAAGATCAATTAAAAAGTTTAATAAAGAAATAATCTATGACCGCACAAGAAACAGGCTTTTTACTTAAATTCTTTATTCAAGACGGTTATGTATTGAATTTCTCAAACAATTCCTTTGCAACATTTACGATGCAAAGTGTCGGAGTAGATGTACAAGGAAAATACGGTGGTTCAAAAGGATCTTCTTTAACACGATTTGTTCAGGAATCATCAAGTGATTTAACTTTTAAACTTTTTTCAGATTTATTAGAACACTATAAGCTCCAGTTACTTGATGACGCCTCCAATGAGCACAAAAAGGCTTATGAAACGTGCGTATCTATTTTAGATAAGTATAAAGACACTATAAACACCCTTGATGTTCCTGCATTGAAAAAGATTGACAGCGAATATATTCGCAGCATAACGCAAAGGGCAATTAAAAACGTCAACAAAGGCAACTTTGAAGATGCCTTAACCTTAGCAAGGACCTTACTCGAAGCTGTTTTTATCCATATTATTGAAAAACAAAATGTTAGTGTAAAGTCAAATGGTCAAATACAGGACCTTTATAAACAAGTAAAAAGCCTTTATAATATGCACAATGACTCAAAAATGGACAAACGAATTAATGAACTTCTTTCAGGTCTGAATAATATTGTATCAGCTATTGGCGAAATGAGAAATAAGGCCGGAAGCGCACATGGCTATGGCTCAAAAAGAATTTCCATAAAAGATTATCATGCGCGATTATGCGTTAATTCTGCTATGGCACTTGCCGATTTTGTACTCTCTGTTGCAGAAAATAATAATCCTAAAATGTAAATACCCTCATCATAATAAGCTATAAAGGAAAAACGCATGGCCAGGAAAAAAAAGCTTCCATCAGTCAATTTAAAAGAAAAATTCAATAACTTTTTAAAAAATATTGACGTTCTTGAAGGTCTGAACCACATAGAAACAGAAAGTAATTTCTTTGATATTTTAGATATTACGCATACTGAAATTCGTCATAGCAATGTTTTGGCTTGGCTCCTTGATCCAAACAAATCTAAATCCGTTGGAAAATTTGTTTTACGCAAGCTACTTCTCCTAATAATGGAACGCAGCAAAGACAAATTTAACGCATTAGATTTGATATTAGATGATTTTGATGAAGTTGAAGTTGAACGAGAATGTTTGAATACAGATATACTGGTCATCATAAAGAAAAACGGGAAAGCCAATTATGTAATATGCATAGAAAATAAAGTAGATAGTAAGCAAGGAAAAGACCAACTAAAGAAATATCGTGAAAAACTTATAAAAGCACCTATACTTAAGGATGTCGTCAAAAACAATAGAATCAGCTTTCTTTTCCTTAGGGCGAAGGATGAATCTCCAAATGACGAAAACTGGCTAGAATTCGATTACAATGATATAGGCAATATTTTGGAAAAAGCGCTCAACCATTGCTCTTTATCTGAAGAATTGGCGTTATTCTTAAAACAATATTTGTCTAATTTGAAGAAATATGAAATAATGGACTTTGCAGAAAAACAAGATTCGGCACAAAAAATATACGATGATCATAAAGAAGTATTAGACTACATAACTACATTAAAAAAGAAAAAGCAAATAGAAGGAGTCGAATTCCAACCCATAATTAACGAATTACGTCATCAAAACATAAAGAAATCAACAAAACAAGCCAGCAATCAAACGAATGCATCGGATTTACAGATTTTATCGCAAAAAATATACAATCGATACCAAAATGCTCTAGATTATATTGAGACTACGGCTCAAAGTGAAGACGCCCAAAAATTCAAGCACTATCATACTTGGCTTGACAGCAAGAATTACAGGACACCCCCCAAAAGAGCATCTTCCCGTCTTCAATTTGTAACAGACAAAATTTATGCAAAAGTATTCGCAGGAATTGATACGAAGGATATTGATCTAATTCATTATTGTTACTTTGAAATTGAGAAAAGATTCATGTCAAAAATCAAATTAGTCCTTCACAAGGATGATACGCTACCTCCAGAAATTCAAAAGAAGTTAGATGAAGTTCGTCAGATACTTAACGGCGATACAAATGAAGAATGGAAATGGGCCAGTGCAGGTACCGAGAAAATCGACTTGTCAGGGATTTTTGACCAAGGAGACATAAAAGATGCTTCCATTGATGCAAAATTAGCGCCAAAAATAGAAGCAGCACTAAGTAAATGCGAATCTAGTGTTTATGATAAATTGGACACATATTCCATATAAACTATAATTGAAAAGGGAACGCAACGCGTTCCCTTTTCAATTGCATCCAGATTTCGACAAAAAAGGTTGCTTATACACGTTATGTGTAAAATTTTAAGTTACAGGCCCTTGCAGCAGTTTAATTTATATATAATTGTTAGAAAAAAGCAAGGAGCCCCTCCCTTCTTTTTTTTGTAATAGAGGGAAAATTAGGAAATAAATATGACAGAAAAAACACCGGTCTTATCATCAACACATTTGTTTAATTTTACAAAAAAATTTGATATTTTGAAAATAATTCTGCAAAAAGGTTTTAGATATACTAAATGGAAGGAAACTCTACCTAAAAGTAATTTCGAACAAGAAAATTATATGGTCTGCTTCTGCGATATTCCATGGATTCAAAATCAGGAACACCGAAATTGTTATGGAAATAACGGCATTGTTCTCTCTAAAGAATGGGGAATAAGAGAAGGCATTTCCCCGGTTAGATATATTAACGGAACAAGCGTCGGCATGACTGATGCATATTTGCAACGCAAAACATTTCATAGAGAAATGTTGCAACAAAATAATTATGATTTTGCACCAATCTTGCTTGGGGAACTTATAATGGAAAAATATATTGCCAATGGTCGTCTAAATGGGGTGCAATCTATTTCTGCCGAAATAGCATCAAACGCAACATTTCGAACCGATTTCCAAGCAGATATTGACGCAATTGAAAAAATGGAAACCGACATCATAAATGCAGGACATAAAGATGTTTATGAAAATCTCAATAGATACATACTATCTCTTGTAGAAACATTGTATGACGAGTTGGAACATCGAGACGCATTTGAGAGAAATTATAAAGAAGATTTCTATCACAAATGTTCTGGATTGCATCCTGGAAAAATTCTTTATAATGAACGTGAATGGCGCTCTGTTAAATTTTTAGATCTTGAGGCACTAAAAGAACAAGAGGCGCCAGATTATTTGCCAGAATCAGAAAATTTAATGTTTACTGACGATGACGTTGTTGCGATTCTTGCAGAAAAAGAAGAATATAAGGAAGAGATAAAAGATTTGGTAAGACAAAATAAAACGCTTCTATCGCCGACAAGCGAATCAAAGGTTTTCTTTGTTGACGAGTATCAAGAATAAATAAAATTTTAGATTTCATTGATTAAACTACAAATCAATGAAATCTAAATCGATTGCTTTTGCAATCTTGCTAAAAAATTGAAGGCGGATGTACTGAGTGGGTATATCCGCCTTTTTTAGATATTCGTAAAAAAAATAAGGCCCTAAAAGATCCTATTTGCTTGACGAATACGGTCAGAGCCAAGGAAAAGGACGCTCGTGCGGACGATATTATAAAGAACAGCCTTCAAAACAAATCATTTAACAAACCAATCTATTGACGCCCTCGGCAAACAACTCGTAGCCGAGTTCGTGTGATTACATTTTTGCCCTTGTAGCTCTAGACTTATCAAATTTCCCATCTAGATACATACTCAAAAACATGTCTACCTCCAAAGGGCAGCTCAAATTCCATTCTTTTTGAAGACGTCGAATAACAATACAGAAAAGACGATAGTCTTCATAATTAAAATCCTTTACATTTTTATGAGAAAAATGAACAATATCGAGTTCTTCAACAATTACTTCTACAACACGAGAATTAAGAAGAATATGCTTCTCAGGATTAAATATGACCATCAAATCTGTAAACACACTTCTCCCAATATTTGTTATGTCCTCAGCGTCTTCCCAAAACCGTTCATAAATCGCTTCGGAATCAAACGCCCTACATTTACTAATGCTTGACACAAGTTCTCTTATTTGTCGACTTGAATCTGATTTATATTTTAATCGAACGTAACTATCTCGAGAAGGTAAACAACATAAAGCACTACGAAAATCTTCAACAGAAAATCTTGGGTTGCTTAAGAATTCTTTTGCATCGCCATAATCTTCTAGACGATCGTCAAAAGATGTGCTAAAAGATTCGTCCCCCTTATATACAATTAACGCTTTTTCAATATTACGATATCCTTTACTACTTTTAACATCTGATCGATTTCTAGAATATGATTCTTTGATACGATTTTCATCGTATTCTTGTTCATAGTCGTCTATTAAGATTCTATCGCAAGGTTTTGTATTAGCATCACTTTCAATTTTTTTTATATACTTAAAGATTTCATTTGCAAAATCACTATCAATCTTTTGTTGCGTTCTCATTGATAATTCATAATTTGATTCCAGCCCACCACTAGTCATATTCGCAGAACCTATTGCAATCGAAACGGCGGAGTCTTCCTTAAAAACAAACATCTTGGGATGGAAAGTGACTGAGGAGTTTTCAGAATGCACAATATACAAGCGAACTTTGCTATCAAGCAAAAATCTTAAGGCATCTGGTTCCGTTTGATAAAAATCGATACCGACAAAAAATTTAAGTTTTTTACCCAAGCGCCTAATTCCCTGTCGCACCGGCTTAGTCAAACTGGACTTTTTAAAGAAGGCCGTACAAAACACGGCTTCATTACAGCCTGCCAACTTGTTTTCTATGTACTTTAGATGATTCTTATCTTTTTTATTCCATAGTAAATAAGGCATATCCAATTCTCCTGTTTAATGTTGTAGCCCCATCTTTAAAAGAAGACCCTTCCTATAGACTTATTATATATTATTTTTGCCCCTCAAATCTTTTTTAGAGCATATCAAAAAGATTCGCTGTCAATTTTAAGAAGCTGTAAGCAAATACGTCCGCATTGCGGACGTAATCGGGGTTTTAGGGGCAGAGTCCCTAGGAGAAGGGGTAGCGAGCAACGGAGTGCGAGCGAGGGGAAGGCGTTTCCCTCCAAAAAATGTCTAAAGTCACAACTTGTGACTTTAGACAAAAAATCGCCAATTTTCGCCCCACCAAACCGATTTTCGATATTTTTTTTATCGATTTTGCGTTTACCCGTACCACTTCTCGTAAAAGGCCTTGAACGCGGGGATTTCGTCGGCTACGGAATAGGCCGTTCTCATATACCGGTTGAACAGTAGCGCCTTGTACCCTTCGGGTACGCCGTCTTCTTCCCGGAATTCCTTCACGTAGCACCTGTACTCGGCGATCAGGCCCCTTTCGTCGCCCACGTCGGAGTAACACTGCTCGTAGAACCAGAGCATAGCCTTGTCCTGGTCCACGCCATCGAAGGGATTTTCCCTTTCGCCCTTGAAGTACCTGAAGAATTCGGCCATGCGCCTAGTCCCTCACGACGGGCTTGACGGTTTTCAGTTCGGAGATGTCCGAGATTTCGATGATGTCGCACTTTGCGAACGGGCTGTAGGCGTTCCACAGGTGGTGAAACGGATGGTGCGGCACGTCGTAGTAGCATACCTTCAGGTCGCGTGACACGTTGAAGTAGATGTCCGACAGCTTGTCTATCCCCATCGTCTCGCAGACCATCTTCCTGTACTTGGGGGTATAACGTTTCATCTGTTCCAGGAACCTCGGCAGGTCTCCCTTTTGCTCGTTGCTCAGCAGCGGGAAGAAATGCCTCTCGGCCTCGGCCATCGTGCAGCCGATCCAGAACTGGTCATCACCCGGTCTGTAAGAAATGATAAGCATCGTAAAGAATATACCTTTTTTCAAGAATAAAACACCCTCTTGACAAATAGTGCGCAAAAGTGCCGTTTTAAGTAGGGCTCTGTCCAGTCATTCTGTACAGCTACGGAAACACTGCGAAGTCGGAACCGGCCGAAATAGCCTAAAAACTACGGTTACGCAGTGAATAAACAGCCTGGAAGGGGCTTACGGATTCGGGAAAGTTTGCTAGCCGAGGTCGGGCGTACGGATTGGCCTAGCAGAGCCCAGCAAAAATTTGCACATTCGTTCACTACCAAATATACGCAAATGGCAGAAGATTGTCAATAGCTATCCCCACTTTTTTCAAAAAAGCAAAATTAACCAAAAACAGAGCGTTCCCCTGCTGCGCAGGGGCGGGCTGTCGCAGCATAAAACCGTGGCTTCACACCACGGTATTTCTGTCTAGAGAGCCGAATGTCAAGATAGAACCTGAAGTCTCTATTCGAGAAACTGAACGTGATGTCGAGCCACAGCAGGCCTCACACCAGCAACGACAACGCGTTCGCGGAGAGTGTATTCGCGACGATGAAGGGACGCGTCGTTTACCTCGAATTCTTCACAAGCATCGAGGATGCGGAACGTTTTGTCGTCGAGTTTTTGGATTGGTACAACAACAAACACCTGCACTCCGGCCTGAATCCGTTGCCGCCCTGTGCCATCCATTTTGGATACCACCAGGAGATTATCGATTGCAGGAATACGCTGCTTGAAGAGGCCCGCGAATGGCCTCCAGAACGTTTCTGTGGCAGGAGAAATTTTTTTCAAAATCGACAAACTCGTTTGTCTGAAGCACCTGGTACACTTGTCAAAAGCCAGATGATGAACTATCTTTAAACTAACCAAGCGGACACATTGCCTGAAAATTGCCGCACCTTCACTAGATGACATGCTGTTTTACAAAAAAAATACAATAGGATACATCATCATGATTTTTATACTTATATGCATGGGTGCATGCATTATTCCTACCCTGATAATTGGATTACTATTTGCTTTAATCTTTTTTATATTATTTTTTATCTTCAAATTGACATTTTTTCTTGTGAAAAAAGCTTCAATATGGGTTTGCAAAAAGAGTAGAAGAGTCAAAAGAGTTATTTCTATTTTGATGCGCAAATGTATAAAAATAGGTCTAAATTCCTTATTTATAAAGCAAATTTCGTTTTTCCTCTTCGTAGGATTAATCAATTACATTTTGAATCGCGTTGTTCATACAAAATTGAATGATGACGCTCTGTCATCTATTGTTGGCGTTCAAGCGACTGTTTTTACAATAGTAATTGCTCTCCTTGCCTTAATATCAGGGAATGACAACAAATATTTAGGTGTTGAAATCAAAAAATTTTATTTTGATTATCCCTGCTTGCCGAAACAAAAATGGGTTTTATACATTGGGGCTTTGCTAGTCGGAATTAATGCGAGCCTTCTGTATGTAAGGTGTTTCGATCTTATTTTCCCCATATTTGTTTTTTCATTCTATTACATTCTCATATCCATTCAGCGGGTCTGTAAAATATTTTTAGGGTCATCCAAATCTTTCCGTAAAGATGTTAATCGCTATATAAGCCAAATGGATAAGTTTAACATTGACGAACTCATTCAGTATCAAGAAGATTTGGTAAGTGATTGGGAATCAAAAGCCGCTTCTCAAAGTGATGCCGAATACAAAATTTATGAAAAAACATACATAAGAACTCTACTGCTGATTACAGGAAAACATAAAAAATGATTACTACAAAAAAACTTATTGAGTCATTCTTAAATAATGAGAAAACCGCTATAAAAGGATTATCAACATTACAGGAAATATATGAACAAGCAAATTTTTTTATAGATAATAACGCTTTGCTCAACCAGGAATTTTCATTGTTAGGACTGTTGCGAGAAAGTTTAATAAAAACATTTAACAATATTGACATGAAGCTACTATGCAATAATTTTAATTGGTATGCTTTTGCTATAAATGTTATTTATTTAAATACATGTGAGAAAAGTCCTAATAAAGATGATGTTCAAAGAGATGAGTTGCAGAACCTGTTTTTAATAAGTGGACTTATCGGCAGATCATTGCAACCGCTATCTGTTGAAGATAAAAAAAGGTGGTACGAAAAAATTTGGGGATTTAATCTTGTCGATGACTTGAATGATCGTCAACAAATAATTTTTGCGAAATGTATTTTTTACTTTTTAGCATCTCAATTGGTAAATGATAAGAATAATTTAATTTCAAGTTTCTTTTTGAAAAAAATTATTAAAGACGCTCAAAGTGTAAAATCTCATTTTATTCACGCATCCTTGTTTTTTTATTGCTATTTATATTATTTGGGGTATCGTGAATCAGAAAAAATAATCAGAGATTTAGGTGGAGATATAAGAGAAAGAAGTCAAGCTATAATTGAGTCCTCAAAAGATATTTTTTCAAATTTACTATATGCTATTGCCTTTAGAGATCCTGTATTTACAGATTCTTCTTATAATTCTATAAAAATTTTTAACAAAGATTTATCTAGAATACTTAGTCAAGTCCTTACTCCGTATGAGCATTTTGTTGATTACGAAGCGAAAACAATAATAATGAATGACGTTATAGAAGATTTTGTTTTCTTTTGCCTAATACACATAACGTGTGTTTTGCCTTTCCATAAACCATTCCTAAATCAAATATATTCCGAAAATCATGTTAGAACTCTTTGCTTTAAATACAATAAAGATAAAAATAAATATTTGCCCTTACTCAATGATTTTAAGACAAAATTTATAAGTGAGGATATGGAAAATTTTGATCGTTATAACAATAGCTTTACATCGTTTTGTTATGAACTCGTGGAAATAGAAAAAAAACGGATTCTAAACGAGTCCGAAAATTTCATAAAAGTGCAAAAAAATCGTATTCTTGAAGAAAAAATACAGAACAAATTCAATGAAACATTTTCTAAAATGTTTGATAGTAATCTGAAATGTGAAAAAGTATCCTTGTTGCGCATAGGAAACGTGCCTTCGCAATTTAGTGTAAATCAAATTACGGACTTTGAAAATGATACTTCAATTTACTCAAATTTACAAAGTTATCTTTTGAAATGCATGGAACAAAGTAAAGAATTACAATGCATACAACGAAATTTTTTAAAAGATGATGACTTGCTTAAACTAATTGATTCCCATAAAGATGATGTTTTTATTGGAAACCCAACACTTTTAGATGTGTGGGATATGGCTAAATTTTTCAAAGAACATTCTGAGAAAATTAAAAATTTGCATATTATTGCAACATTTGCAAATCCTTATGGACTTTTCCTTAACAAAAAGAATTTTAGAATTTGCATCAAAGAAATTAATGCAGTAAGTCGAGCAATGACTTTTGAAGATGTTGTTGGTTCTATTCAGTCTATGAATAATGGGTATTTTAAATACGCTCTAGAAGGAATTGATATGTCTTTAACAAAGCCGGAATTAGAACGATACTGGAGTACTCACACTAAAGTTTTTGAAATAACTGCTGAATTAGGATACGAATTGCTTGATTCCGAATCAAAGATAGACGTTCTTGTTCCCTAGCAGGAACGTCGGTAAAAGTTGTAATATTAAATTGGAGATTAAGTTGTCATTTGAACCAAGGTAGCGAAGTGTTGTGCAATTTTGGAGACGATGTGTAAGCTAGCCATTATGGAGAAGCTTACACCCATACTTTTCCGCAATCTCCAGCCCTATTTTCAGGAGTTCCTTTCGCAAATGTTCCGGTTTTACAACTGTAACTCCGTTTTCGGTATGAAAAAGCAGCCACTGTTTCAGTTGGAGGGTTACGTTTACACGCATTGTGACATGTAGAAATTCCTTTCCTTCCCTGATGCGCATAGACGAATGGAAGGGATTGTCCTCAACAAAATCTCTTTTTCCGAGAGGGAATGTAAGATGAATTCTTTCAACGCAGTTATCCTGTTCGTTGAACAAAGAGAAATCTTTTACCTTGCTCTCTAGAACAATTCTGGTTTCAGGATTTTCTACAAAAGGAATTTTTGTCGGTTCAACCGAAATAATTCGATTCAGCTTGATTGTATAAACAGCCCTAGGATTATTGTGACGAACACAAGCAATATAAATCTCCCCCTGAAACATCGCAATTCCAACGGGGATACGATTCCCTTTTTTCGTCTCACCGCCAGATGTTTTATAAAGCGTTGAAAATTCATTTCGATTGCGAAGCGCCAATAAAATGGTATGCAACTTCTCCCCAGCTGCATCATCGATTTTCCGATAGCCACCTACAAAGAAAACTCTGGAATGAATATCCTTATAAGCATCTTTCAATTTATCCTGTTCTAATCGAGGAAGATTCCTCTGAATCTTATCCACAAGCTCCTCAATAAGATCTGCGGTGCCAGGGTAAATATTCGCAATATTTCGCAAAAAAACGAACTGAAGCATCACATCTTCAAAATTCGGCAATGTCAGCTTGTCAAGAACATTCAATCCAGTTCGATATGTTTTGCGAGTACCATGGCCATCGCACACAACCAAATTACCTGGCAAATTCATCAACGAAACCATATCGCGTTGAACATTACGACATTGCGTTTTGGGAAGGTCTATCGCCTGCAATAGCTCAGTAATCGTAAACGCCTTCTTCGGACGTTTCAATAATTCCACCAACAGTTGGATGATTCGTTCATTCTTTTGAATATCTGCCATAGGTACCCCTTACGAACCTAAAAAAATAGCTATCCATTGCGACAGAATCCGTCGCAATGATAATTTAATTTTTATTATGTTAAATAGGAGAATCCATGTTCAACTCTATCAAAGATTTCTGCGAAAACGGCGAAAATACAGGTTTATTGCTGGTGGATATGCCCACAGGATCGGGCAAGACCCATGCCGTTCTCGAGTACATTTGCCAGGAATATGACAAACCACAGAACAAAAACAAGACGTTCTTCTTTATCACGAACCTTAAAAAGAACCTCCCTACAGAGGAATTATACGAAAAATTCGTGAAAAAGGGCAAAAAGAACGCCTTTGACGCAGATTTTTTTCAAATCGATTCCAACGAAGACTGCGTTTTAGAAAAATTGACCGAAAATCTGGAGGAAATAATCCCCCAGAGTATCCTAAGAACACCAGAATATTTCAGCCTAAAAAGCCAAAGAGACCTTCTCCGCAACATCAAGGGACAATTGGCCAAGGAATCTCTCAGCAAAGAGTTTCGCGAAATAACCGAGCCGAAATTTCGCAAAATGATCCAGGGAATGCTCAAAAAGCAATTCAAAACCGCCAAGGAAAGGCTCAGAGCCATTGAAATTGATGATAAATGGAAATGGGTGGGCAAACTCTACCCAGCTATTTTTACTAGCAGAAAACGCATTTTATTCATGAGTGTGAATAAGTTCTTCACCAAGAACACAACCATCATCGAGCCTTCTTATGAGTTCATCAACAATAAAATCCTCGACAATGCCATCATTTTTATTGATGAATTTGACGCCTCCAAAGAAACCCTGCTGGACCAAATTATTACGGAAGGGTTGAACAATAGAATTAATTTCCTGGAATTGTTCAAGGTCATTCACTCCGCATTCCAAATCAATAAATTCCAGAATGATCTGACAACGCCATCTATGATTTGGCAGCAATACTATAGCAAGGGAATATCTCTTGAAAAACAATTCAAGGACATGAGTGAAAAGTCTACTGAAATTTTCAAGAAATACAAGCTACAGTTCAGCCACCGTACAGAATCTTCGGCAGAAGAAAATGGAAAGAATTTTCTGTTCCAGGATTACCGTTATTTATCTGTTCTTGATAACAACAAAAAGTTCGTGGCGGTATCCCCAGACAAGTTCACAAGGCTAAATAAAATTCGATTTACCGAAGACGTTCCTAAAAAAGAGCAAACCATTCAACCATTGCTCCATGACATCAAGCAGTTCCTTTCTCGATTCCAAAAGTTCGTTGACCGTCTGGCCACCAACTATCGTCAATTAAAAAAAGAACGAGACGCAACAAGCGAAATAACCCAAGAAGAAGCTATTCGCTCCGTGCTTGACTTATTCCATTTACGCGAGGATCAGCACAACCATTTGCTCTCTAGAGTCATGGATAACACTAGTAACCAGAACAGAAATTTTGACAAGGTGGAAATCGACACAACCATCCACACAAAAGGGTTCCGTTACTACGCCTTTGAAGATGAGCAAAGCCATGACATGCAATCGGCAATCAAGCTTTGCGAATTTTCAGCAACACCCGAAAAGTACATTCTGCAAATCAGCAAAAAGGCTAAGGTTATCGGAGTTTCCGCAACGGCAACATTGCCCTCTGTTATTGGCAACTATGATCTGAGTTTTTTTAGATCTCAACTCGGCGAGGATTTCCACTACCTCTCTAAAGAGACAAAGCAACACATCAAGGATGAATGTTATGCAAATTGGTCCAAGTATAACAAGGTGAATATCCATGCCGAATTGTTAGACGGACTTGGCGTTTTCAACAATAGTGAATTTGAAAATTACGCCAGTAATTCCATTGCACAAACCCAGTGTTCAGATTTCGATGCTACACGCTATCTGAGAATTTGTAGCGCCTACAAGAATTTCATTCTGCATGATAACATTAAATCGTTTCTGTGTGTTCTCACAAAACATCCCAAAGTCAAAGATGAGCACCTAAACCTTGATTTATTATACCAACTCTTTAAATATGTAGCTGATGACAATAATCTCGACTTCAACAAAGACGCAATCGTTCTTTTGACAGGCAATGATTATGATAATACCAAAAAAAGCATTACCGAAAGATTACGCAACTGCAAAAAACTATTTGTCATCTCAGCTTACCAAACAATCGGTGCAGGACAAAATCTCCAATATGGATTCGATGAAAGTCAAAAGGATTATCTTATCAACGTGGATAAGTATAGAACCAAATTGGAAAAAGACTTTGATGCCATTTACCTTGACAAGCCAACCCACATGCTTGTTAATCTTATTGGCGGCTTGAAGGATTCCGATTTTGCGAAATCCATTTTTCAGACGGAATTCATGCAAGAAAAAGGCGAAATTTCTCGCAACGAAGCCGCAGAAAATATCAAGAAAGCCTTCCGTTGCATTATGAGCGGTCAAAAAGACAAGGACACGGCAGAGGAAGATTATTCAAAACTCTATGACAAAAAGAGCGTCAAACTCTTCGCAACTAGATTGATTATTCAAGCCGTGGGTCGAATTTGCAGAACCGGCTGGAAAAGCAAGGATATATACATTTTCGCAGACAAGGCTATTGGAGACGCCATTGATACATCTGTTATTAACGGTGGTTTCTACAACAAGGAATTTGTAGCTCTTGTTGATAGAATTAAGAAGGACACAGAACTCCAGGAAGAAAATATTAAGGACTATTCCAAAGACACCTTGCACAATGCTGCTGTTACAAGATCTTACAAGACATTCCGCGACATTGAATTCATGTTGGAATCCAATTGGTCCAAGCACACCATGGATAAGTGGAAGAAAATTCGCAATTTCGTAATAAAGAATCCCACACTTTCTGCAGTAGAAGCAGAAAAGTCCGATGTAGGCGCCAACTACTATATCAGAGTTCCCGAACTCGCAAACAAACTCTATTTCAAAGAAAAGAGTGATTTTCAGGACATTGAGATTTCCTTTACTCCCGCAAAGGGGTTCAGAGAACTTTCCGAATCTAAAGCAAAACTTGATTCTATTATGAAATACGAGCCATTGGCAAAATTCTTTGACGACCAGGGTTACGCAAGAGAATTCAAGCCCAATGAGTATTTGATGTCCCCCCCTCTTTGGAGCAATATCTATAAAGGCATGCTTGGCGAAGTTGCCGGAGAATACTTGTTCAACAAGCTAGTAGGTTGCGAATTAAACGAAATTGATCAAGCAGACATTTTTGAAAAGTTCGATTTCCAGATTGTTGATAAACCCATTTACGTGGATTTCAAAAACTGGAACGAATCCTTTGACTTAAATCGAAAAGAAACCCGAACAAAGATTCTCAAGAAAGCAAAAGAGGTTGATGCGAAACTTGTAATAGTGGCAAATATCCTTGCCGAAGACAAGTACAAGATTGATTGCAGAAACGAAGACGGAATCGTCCTTCTTGTAATTCCGTCAATCCTTACCAAAACCGATGACATCGTCATCGAGAACATCCAAGCAATTACCAAAATCAAGGAGGTCATCAATGAATGCGCCGTTTAAAATCAATAGAGTTATCGCGGATATCAATCATCAGAAAATTGATGAAAAGTTTGATTTCTTTGAGATTGCAGAAACCCGAGAAGGCAAGTACTTTGAATTCAACGCATCTCTCCTTGATGACTTAGTCATGGACAAATCCATCCGAGCCGTGCAATTCCATGGCGGTAAAAAAGTCTATGTCATGATGAATAAGGATGAGAATAATCTTGACCGTATCAAAACGGCGAAGGATAAGAGCAAAGATGCAGATTATCTTTCTTGTAAACAAGTCTCTTCGAAAGATGTTGAAAGAGACCATCGTTTAGTTCAACTATTTTTTAACGGATTGTTCCGTTCCGAGCATCCCAAACTCAGCTACAACAATGTTGGTGGACATCTTTATTGTTTTCATCCCAAGTGGATTAAGCGAACAAAAAATGCCATTTGGAAAATTCCAACATTAGATGTAAAGGTAAACTGGCAGAACACCTTGTCATTACCCGTTTGCACATTTTCTGATTTAAAGTTAACCGTCAAAAAGGCAGAAAGCAAAGAAGCAAAGATTAAGATTCTCGATAAGCCTCAATATGTTTGTTTAGGCAACAATACCATGCGTCGGAAAAACGATAGTGATACATCGCAGGTTTTTGTAATAGCTTCTCCAGGAAATTCTAAAGTCAATATTCCTTTTATTAAACTGTGGCCAGCCGCGTCTTTCCCAGAGAGTAAAATGGGAATGCTTGCAAATATTGTAGAGAAATTCAATCAGGATTATTGTAGTTTGATTCATGTTGATTTTGTCTCTATTGAAGATTACAAATCCTATAATTTTTCAAAAGATGTTGAAAAAGAAAATAAAGCCGCAATCGAAAGAGCGCTTAGCAACGTTTCTATCAAGATTCTTGACGAAATCGATGACGAAAAATATGATTCAAAGAATGAATGCAAAAGGATTCAGAAGGCAATCAAGGATAAGTATCATTTGGAATCTTCCATTGGCAAACGCCCTGATAAAGAAGAAATCAACATCAGCTTAATTCACGAACCTGAATATTACGAAAGTACCGGAGAACCAGATCCGCACAATAAAAAGATTGATGGAATCTCAATTCAGCACATCACTCTTCAAAATGGCATGCAAAGTTTGGAGGAATCCATTTCAACAATCATCCAAAATGCGTTAATCAAAAAAGATTTACAAAATCAACAAATCACGCTTTTTGATTGGACAAAAACAAATCTAGCAGAGACCATTACTTTCGGCTATGCAGATAAGATTACTGGCACAAAATTCCATCGATATTATTTCATGGACATCAATCCAGACGGGATCTTTAAAATCACCGAACTCGAACATGATGCATTCAACTACGAGGAATACCAAAAATGCATAGACATTTTTGAACGAGCCCAAGGGGATAAAAGGTCCAAAGAAGCTCCTGCAGAGGGCATCATTCGCGATAGCGCTGGAAACATAAGCGTGATTCGCGGATCCGACAAGTTTACTCTCCCCGATTTTGCAAAAATCAAAGAAAAAGTTGATAACGGAGAAACAAACATCAAGCGAGCAGCAACCTTTGAAGAATACTATTCAGGTTGTATGAACATCAAGATGTTTGAAGACTGCGGTAAAACATATTACTGCGTTGGTAGAAAAGATAAGAATCCGTCATTAGCAATTCCGCGAGCAGTCAATGTCCGGGAAGTTCAGGTTTACGAAGGAGAGCCTATTCTCTTCGAAAAGCTTCTTTCGCTCATGAGCGTTGAATTCGTGAGAAACGGGCAATTGACAGTTGTTCCGTTTCCATTCAAATACCTGAGAGAATGGGTGGAGATGAATAGGGAGAAATAACACCTTGCCTCTCCTCCAGTAGTTCTCTGTCTTGTCATCACGCTGCTGTTGAAGATTATTCCGTTCCTGATTATCGTGGGAATTGTGGTTTCGCTCGCATTCTGCGGAGGGTAAGAAAGAGACAATTACTCAACAAGTTGTTGAGCAAATTGGATCAGCGAGGTTCACAGAAAGCTGCAGATAGGGCGACTGGGTTAGGCTCAGATTCCGAGCATCTTCTTGAGGCCGCGGGCGATCCGCTTCTCGGTGTCGCCGTCGTTGGGCAGGCGCAGGCGCAGCACGAATTCGCGCACCAGGTAGTCCACGT
>Ga0256407_10000249_pt1 | contig 135782 bp, 111 predicted proteins | sample RumenRJG_04DNA_FD_193489 | JGI IMG/M metagenome (GOLD analysis project Ga0256407, IMG submission 193489) | Bovine rumen microbial communities from Lethbridge, Alberta, Canada - RJG_04 | ecosystem: Host-associated > Mammals > Digestive system > Stomach > Rumen | place: Canada: Alberta... | reverse complement strand
TTTGCAAAGCTTCACTCCATTGCAGAAACTGCCATGAAGAATGGAAATTCTAAATTCAAAGCGATTCTTGCTGTCGTACGACAGTGAGATGACTGCTCATGTATACAGGGGTGCTGAGTAGTTACTCTTCTTTTTGCTTCTCATAATTAAGCTTAATTTGATTATATCTTTCAATCTCTTCTTCTATTTCTTTCTTTATTCCTCTGGACTCTATAGGGCGATTTTCATCAGATCCTATTTTATTTTCAATGAATATATTTAAAGTCTTATATCCATTTGCAATGTCATTAAGTAAATTGGTCTGGCATGTGATAAATATATCTATTTTGTCTTTGTTGTCAGCACTTTGGTAAAAACTATTTACCGGTTTTTCTATTTCGACCTTTATGTTGGAAAGGGTCAAAGTACCTGAGTATAAAGCATCTGACAATGAAGTGTCGAATTCTGCTCTTTCTTGGGGATCCATCTCATTGGTTATTCCTTCATATCGCCTGAGTAATATCTGCAAGAAATGCATCAAAGTAGAATTGTTGCCTTGGTTGGGAAAATCTTTTCCTTCCAATAGCCATGCCAAGAAAGCACTATGCACAGTTTCGCTGCGACTTTTCTTTATCGCATCAAAGAAGGTATGGCTTGTGTAATAATTCACAAGCTTCACATTCTCTTGATTGGAATAGAAATCCAGCAGAAGTTGTTTGATGAGTTTTACGTCGTATTTCATCATGGTTTATCTGAAATGATGCCTACGTCTTTCTAAGCGATTCGGCATTCTCTTGTGTTGTTGATGCATAAATCATGCAAATCGAGTGCAATCAAGCTTGCTTGTTTTGCCGAGATGCGCTGATTTTATGCAAAAATCATGCGAATCGAGTGCAATCAAGCTTGCTTGTTTTGCTGAGATGCAGCTGATTTTATGCAAAGTTAGTCTTTTTTTTATTTTCCGCCCAATGATTTTGTATCATCGGGTGGGAATGGGGCGTCAAAGATATTGGACTTATTGAATACGTGGTCCTGTTATCCTGCAGCATAAGAACCTGTTGGAAGATTCTTAGCAATCATTTGAGCTTTTTGATACTTTTTCATGATTATCTATGGTTATTTATCGTTATTGCCTACTTCCTTTCCAGCGATTCGGTTGTTTCTGTTTTAGTCATTCTTTAAGAGATTATTTGTCAGGAATGCTACGACTTTACCATTCTTAAAGCACAGTCGAACCATCCTTTCAAAGCCGACATCTTGTCTTTATTGCTGTTCCTCCATTTTGTCCAATCAGTATCAGCATCGTATTGATTGATTCCAAAGCGATATATGATAGGCTGTCTTTTCGATATCCATTCTCTTACTTTTTCGTAATTGTCCAAATCAAAGTCGTGAAACAATTTCAGCACGATGCAATTGGCAAGAGACTCTTCCATCGCTTTTGCATATAGGGTTTTAGGCAAAGTACTGTCATCAAGATTATTGTCCATCATAGCATGAGCCAATTCGTGGATAATGACGATAGCGTATAAAAGTTTGATATCTATTTGAGCAGAATTAGCCTCTTCTTCAATCGCTTCTGTATATAGACAGATGTGTGGCCCTTCGCATTCTTTTTCATTCCAATGCGTATAATAACCTAAAATATTTCCTTTAGGAATATATTTTTCGAGTTCCTCATTTTCGCATTCAATGTCCTTCCATGATTCATTATAACTGACAAATCCATCTTTTGTTATGATGGGTAATGGGCATAAATCCCTGTCAGCAACTCGATGAAAGAATTTCAAATCTAAAGAGTCCAAAGAAGGATAATAGTTTTGATAAGATTCTTTTGCTTTTGCAAGAATCGATGATACATACTCCCAATAAGTATTGTCAAATGATATATCAGAGAAAATATAGTCGATATCTTCATCTAATTTTATATTATTATTGGAAATGCCTTTTGTCTTTTCTAACAATTGGGTAAAAAATTGTTCTGAATTACTCTTTTTGACTTGGCTCTTGAAGACAGGTGTTAGTTTCTCAGATTCTTTTTCTTTGCAAAATACTGATATATTGAGTAATGGACAATATTTTAAAATGTCTAGTAATTCTTTTTCTACTATAGAACCATTTATAGAACCACTTTTAATCCAGAATATTTGTTCTTTTTCACTTTTAAAATTATGCACATAATTTACAAATCCGTATCTACCATCATAATTGGATTTCAGGAACCGGAAGAAATTCTTGTTTTCTTCTGTCCAGCCACTGATAAGGATGAGAATGTCACAATTATAATACTTACCTAAATCTAGTATACTTTGATTGATGTCATTATTGACATCAAAAATCTCATCATCAAAAAATGTACTCATAACAAAAAAAATAGGTGTAAAATATTAAGGGATAGGGTATTTAAAATAGCTTTATGATTTCAACACTTCACGCATTATGTATCTCCACATAATGTGCTTTCTCCCAATCGGCCTCGGGGTGGTCTCTTCTGGCCATTCTGAGGATAATTTCTTCTTGTGCCGGTCCGGTGTGTGCTCTTGTCCAGGCATTGAAGTCAATCAGGAAGTCGTCGTACACATTGCCACACACATCAGCAAGGGTGCATTTGCATCCGTTCATACGGCCCTCTGCATAATAGGTAATACGTAGTTTCATGATGTCAGTGTTTAGGTCAAAAGATCTTTGATTTAGGAATGTTCACTAATAAACAAAAAAGTGTTTCTTCATGTTTTTATGGCATTCGTCGATGTCGGCTTTCATCTTACGGTTTCGGCTTGGAAGGGTTTGTTGCCCATCCGATTGCAAATATAGCAAAAAAATTCAATAGTCTGTTCATGTGAGCTGAGTTTTTCGTTTCATCCAACATTTTCATACAAAAAAAAGTGTGAGCCTTCGGTCTCGCCATCCTCAGCTGAAGGTTCTGGTAAACCCGTGGAAAAGGACGGAAAAACAGCTCACACCTTTGAGGTATATATACGATTGGTATCATATACATAGCCAAAGGAGAACGTTCCCGGCTTTTCTTCCCACTTTCCAATTTACCAGATTTTCAGCTGGAATAAGCCCGACGCTTCCTCTATCATGTCGTGCCGTCATTTTGTAACAACACCACAAAGATAGGAAAAGTTTTTCGAAACGCCATGTTGTGAGCTGTGTTTTTTTGATTATTTCATGTCTCTGTCATTTTTGGGGTGTTCTTCAATCACGTTGTCTCAGTTTCCTTTCAGCGGTTTAATGAAGTGAGGACCGATGTGGGGTGTCAATGAACGGGAAGAGGCTCGATGGTATCCAACAATTCTTTGGCGTTGACCAAATGCCGGTTGGCAGCCTTGCGCAACCAGAAAGCCGCTTTTTCGAGGTCTTTCTCCACACCGGTGCCGTTGAGGTAATACTCGCCAAGTTTGTAGATGGCCACGACATAGCCATGGTCTGCAGATTTCTCACACCACTCAAAGGCTTTCGCCGGATTGGGAGAAACGGGACCGAAGGTGCCGTTCTCCACATCGCGGCCTGCAAGATACATGCGCGACAATTCATATTCTGCTTTCGGATAGCCCACGATGGCCGCTTGCTTGCAGAGGCTGATACTCTTGTCGTGGTCGAGGCGGGTGCCCCGTGCGTACTGATAGCACTGCGACAAGTAGTATGTGGCAGGAATGTTTCCGAGTTGGGCGGCACGCTCAAAATAGGTGAAGGCCTTTTCTTCGTTTTTCTCACAACCGAGGCGGCCGGTATAATACTGATATCCCAGCCAGAAAAGAGCCTTGGGATAGTCCTTTTCTGCCGAACGCTCCATCCACATCCAGGCCTTCTCCTTGTCGGCGCGTATCATTATGTATTTCCTCTTTGATGACGCGTCGGGGTTAAGAATCCTCATGGCCACCTGAAGCCTTTCGCCCATCCAATACATGGCCTCGCTATTGCCACTCTCGGCCAGTGGCTCCAGCAGGCCGATCGTCTCTCTCCATCTTCCCTGCCGCATGGCGATGAGAATTTTGCGGGCTTCACTACTTGAAAATGTTTTCACGTTGTCATTGGTCTGTTTCATATTCCTTACATATTTGTTTCCGGTGCAAAGGTAGGTGAAGGGATTGAAAGGCGAAAGCAATTCACGTCAGCAGAATGGGAAAACGGTGTCAGGATTATTGAATGCCTTCTTCGGAGGCGTTGCGCAGCGAGCTGTGTTTTTTCACGAAAGTCATGAAAAGGGCACTGAATCCGTTGCCAAAGCTGCCAAAATATTTCTCATAAATAAATGCCGACCGCAAATCATTGCCTGACTACAAAAAAAGAATTTTTCCAAAGATTTTTGGTTGATTATAAATAATAAAGTATCTTTGCAACAGATTACATTACCAACAACAATTTAATACTATCAACATTATGAAATTTCTTACGAATGAGAAACTGACCATCGTCGGCGCAGCCGGCATGATTGGTTCGAACATGGCTCAGACAGCCCTGATGATGGGTCTCACCGACAACCTCTGCCTCTACGACGTGTTCTCACCCGAGGGTGTGGCCGAGGAGATGCGCCAGAGCGGTTTTGACAATGCCAAGATCACTGCCACCACCGATGCCGAAGAGGCTTTCAAGGATGCTAAGTACATCATCTCGTCGGGCGGCGCACCCCGTAAGGCTGGCATGACCCGTGAGGACCTTCTCGCCGGCAACTGCAAGATAGCCGAGGAGCTCGGTATGAACATCAAGAAATTCTGCCCCGATGTGAAGCATGTGGTGATTATCTTCAACCCCGCCGACCTCACCGGTCTGGTGACCCTGCTCTACTCCGGTCTGAAGCCCTGCCAGGTGACCACCCTCGCCGGTCTTGACACCACCCGTCTGCAGAGCGCACTGGCCAAGAAGTTCGGTGTGATGCAGAACGAGATTACCGGTTGCGCCACTTACGGTGGCCACGGCGAGCAGATGGCCGTATTCGGCAGCCACGTGGTGATAGCCGGCCGCAAGCTCACCGACATCATCGGTACCCCCGAGTTCCCCGCCGAGGAGTGGGAAGAGATGAAGACTGCTGTGACCAAGGGCGGCGCCAAGATTATCGAGCTCCGCGGACGCAGCTCCTTCCAGAGCCCTGCCTATCTCTCCGTTGAGATGATCCGTTCGGTCATGGGCGGCGAGCCCTTCCGTTTCCCCGTAGGCACCTACGTACAGAACGAGAAGTACGACCACATCATGATGGCCATGAAGACCACACTCGACCAGAACGGTGCCCACTACGAGGTGCCCCAGGGCACTCCTGAGGAGAACGCCAAGCTCGACGCCAGCTACGAGCACCTGTGCAAGATGCGCGACGAACTGGTGACGCTGAACATCGTTCCTCCCATCAGCGAGTGGAGCAAGATCAACCCGAATCTCTAATCAGCATTCGTAACCGACTATTCCAAACACCTGTCAGCGCGCTGGCAGGTGTTTTTTTTGACGGAACGGGCAGTGTCTCTCCGGGCATGGACACCTTTTATATATTTTTAGTCAAACGGCGGGAACGGTCCTTCGCCTTTCTCGTTTTTTTATCGTAATTTTGCAGCCGAATTTGGCGACCAGCCAGTCAAGAACAAACAACTAATGAAAACAATCAGCAATCAATCTTTTGGAGGAGAGCGGCCGCTGTTTGAGTCGCATCACCTGCGTTTGGAAAACGTCATCATCACCGAAGGCGAGTCGGGCATCAAAGAGTGCAGCGACATTGAAGCCGACGGCTGCAAGTTCTACGGCAAGTATCCCTTCTGGCATGTGAAGGGCAGTGTCATCACCAACTGCTATTTTGCCCCCGGATCCCGGTCGGCCATCTGGTACTCCGACGACATGGTGATGACCGACTGCGTGATAGACGGTCCGAAGTTCTTCCGCGAGATGAAGAACCTCACCCTGCGCGACGTGAAGATAAACGACGCCGACGAAACCTTCTGGAACATCGACGGCCTGACCATTCAGAACGTGAAACTGCACGAGGGCACCTACCCCTTCATGGGCAGCCGCAATATCCGTGTGGAGGGCCTGGAGAGCGACAGCAAGTACGTGTTCCAATATGTGAAGAACGTAGAGATACACAATGCCCACATCGTGACGAAAGACGCCTTCTGGGAGGTGGAAGACGTGACCATCTACGACTCCGTGCTCGACGGCGAGTACCTGGGATGGCACTCCAAGAACCTGCGCCTGGTGAACTGCCACATAGGCGGTGAGCAGCCCCTCTGCTACGCCCACAACCTGGTGCTGGAGAACTGCACCTTCGACGCCGAATGCGACCGCGCCTTCGAATACTCCACCGTGCAGGCCGACATACGCGGCACCATCAAGAGTGTGAAGAACCCCGCCAGCGGCCGCATCGTGGCCGACGGCTACGGCGAAATCATCATCGACGAGAACATCAAGGGTCCCGCCGACTGCGAAATCATCACCCGAAAACCATGACCTACGACTTCGACCACAGTCCGCAGCGCCGCGGCTCAGGCTGCGTGAAATGGGACACCGCCGAGTGCGGGCCCCACACACTGCCCATGTGGGTGGCCGACATGGACTTCCGTGTGGCCGAGCCCATCATCGATGCCCTGCGCCACAGGGTGGAGCACGGGGTGTTCGGCTACTGCGAGGTGAGCGACGCCTACTATGAGGCCCTCACCGGTTGGTTCTCCCGCCGCCACCAGTGGACCATCCAGCGCGAGTGGGTCATCTACACCACTGGTGTGGTGCCCGCCATTTCGGCCGTCATCAAGGCCCTCACGCTGCCGGGCGACAAGGTGCTCATACAGAGCCCTGTGTACAACTGCTTCTTCTCCTCCATCCGCAACAACGGCTGCATGGTGGAAGACAGTCCGCTCGTCTACTCCGACGGCACCTACCACATCGACTTCGACGACTTCGAGCGCCGGGCTGCCGACCCCAAGGTGCGCGCCTTCCTGCTCTGCAACCCCCACAACCCGGCCGGACGGGTGTGGAGCCGCGAAGAGCTGGAGCGCCTGCATGACATCTGCCTGCGCCACCATGTGCGCGTGATAGCCGACGAGATACACTGCGAACTGGTGATGCCGGGACACCGCTTCACCCCCTTCGCCAGCATCTCGGAAGCCTGCGAGGAGAACACCATCGTGTGCAACTCCCCCTCCAAATCGTTCAACACCGCCGGACTGCAGGTGGCCAACATCATCTGCCGCAATCCCTACCTCCGCGAGCGCATAGACCGCGCCGTGAACATCAACGAGACCTGCGACGTGAATCCGATGGGTGTGGAAGCCTTCATCGCCGCCTACAACGAGAGCGGCGAGTGGATAGACCAACTGTGCCTCTACCTCAACGACAACTACCAGGCCCTGCGCGACCACTTCGCCAAGCGCCACCCGGAACTCACCGTCACCCGCCTGGAGGGCACCTACCTGGTGTGGCTCCACATAGCCCCCACCGGACTCGACGCCGACACGCTGACCCGCCGGCTGCTGGAGGAAGGCGACGTGCTGGTGAACAGCGGCACGATGTACGGCGAGGAGGCCGGACGCGACTTCATCCGCATCAACATAGCCTGCCCCCGCAGCCAAATGCTCGAGGGGCTGGAGAGAATAAGCAAAGTAATAGACAATCTACACCACACAACAAACTGATTTCATGGCACTGATCAAATCAATCAAAGGCCTTACGCCCAAATGGGGTAAGGAATGCTATTTCAGCGAAAACGCCACCATTGTGGGCGAAGTAGAAATGGGCGACGAATGCTCCATCTGGTTCAACGCCGTGGTACGCGGCGACGTGGCCTACATACACATGGGCAACCGCGTGAACGTGCAAGACGGCGCCTGCGTGCACGTGACCCACGACACCGGCCCCACCATCATCGAAGACGACGTTTCCATCGGCCACAACGCCACCGTGCATGCCTGCACCATACGGCAGGGAGCCCTGATAGGCATGGGAGCCACCGTGCTCGACAACGCCGAGGTGGGCCGCGGGGCCATTGTAGCCGCCGGAGCTCTCGTGCTGCAGGGCACCAAGATAGGAGACCATGAGATATGGGGAGGCGTGCCCGCCAAATTCCTCAAGAAGACCAGCCCCGACCAGGCAGAGAGTTTCGCCGCCCACTATGTGGCCTACTCGAAATGGTACCTGGAAGAAGACGCTGAGAAGGAATAGCCGTCAGAAGCCCGTCGAGGCCAGGATAACGTCCGTGGCGCCCGACTGTCCGCTCACATAAGCACCCGCTTTGTCGCCTGCCTGGCCGAGGAAACCGTCCTCGCCATCCAGGCGACCCATTATTTTACCAAAATCGTCGGCACCGTTTATCTCAAAGCCGCCCTGGGCTTTGAGCAGGGCACGCGCCTCCTGGAAGCGCTTGTTGTTGGGGCCGAACACCACCGGCATGTTCCACACGGCCGCCTCGAGCACATTGTGTATGCCCACACCAAAGCCGCCGCCCACATAGGCCACCTGCCCATAGCGGTAGATGCTGGAGAGCAGGCCAAAGCAGTCGATGATAAGACAGCGGGCGTCGGCCAGTTCGGCAGCATCCTTCAACTGCGTGTACCGCACACATTTTCCCTCCACCATGCGCTCTATCTTGGCCAGATGGTCCTCGCCTATCACATGCGGGGCGATAATCATGCGCCACTCAGGCTGCCGGTTGAAATAAGGGATGAAGATTTCCTCATCGGGCGGCCAGCTCGACCCCGCCACGAACACCTTGTAGTCGCGTCCGAAAGCCTCGGCCAGCGGCAGGTCCTTGGCGGCATCGCGTATCTGCAGCACACGGTCGAACCGTGTGTCGCCCACCACATTGGCGTTCTCTATGCCGATGGTGCGGAGCAACTGCTTGCTCTCGGCATTCTGCACGAAGAAGTGGGTGAAGCACTTCAGCACGTGGGCATACTGCCGGCCGTACCACCGGAAGAATATCTGGCCCGGACGGAAGATGCTCGACACACTGTAGACCGGCACATTCCGGTGCTTGAGAATGTGCAGATAGTTGTACCAGAACTCATACTTGATGAAGTAGGCCTTCACGGGCCGTATGAGCCGCAGGAACCTACGCGCATTAAGAGGCGTGTCGAGCGGCAGGTAGCAGATGATGTCGGCCCCCTCATAATTCTTCCGCACCTCATAGCCCGAGGGCGAGAAGAAAGTGAGCAGAATCTTATATTCCGGATGCGACGCGCGCATCTTCTCCATCAGCGGGCGGCCTTGTTCAAACTCGCCCAGCGAGGCGGCGTGAAACCACACATACTGAGCCTTGGGGTCCACTTTCTCTTTGAGCACCGAGAATGCGTCGCGCTCGCCGCGCCACATCTTGCGCACCTTCTCATTGAAGCGGCTATAGACAGCCACTCCAATCAGATAAGCATAAATTATGATGTTGTACACGTAGATTCCGGAATAGGTGAGTTCTATTAATTCTGTTTGATATTAAAGGCAGTATTCCCACCTTAACTATATTACTTCAAGACTTCAATGGCCCTGCGCAGACGGGAGAGGGTCTCTGTCTTGCCCAGGAAGGCGGAGATGTCGAACATGCCCGGTCCCTTGCCCTCGCCCACGAGAGCCAAACGGAAGGCATTCATCACATCGCCCAGTTTGTAGCCCTTGTCGGCCACCCACTGCATCACCACCCGCTCCTGGTTCTCGAGCGAGAAGTCGGTGAGGCCTTCCAACACCTCTGCCAGCTGGCCCATCACCTGTGCCGAGTCTTCCTTCCAGCGCTTGCGCACCGTCTTCTCGTCATAGCTCTGCGGCGGGAAGAAGAAGAACGAGCAGAGCGGCCATAGTTCCTTGACGAAGTTGACCCTGTCTTTCATCATAGCCACCACCTTCACGATACGCTCCATGGGCTCCTCGGCGCCATAGCCGGCCACGATGGGGGCGAAGAGCTGGGCTATCTCCTCACTGCTCTTCTTGAGAATATACTCATGGTTGAACCAGATGCCCTTCTGATAGTCGAAACGGGCGCCCGACTTGGAGCATTTGGTCAGGTCGAAGAGTGAGATGAGCTCCTCCATCGACATGATTTCCTGCTCGGTGCCGGGGTTCCATCCCAGCAGCGCGAGGAAGTTGACCACGGCCTCGGGGAAGTAGCCGCTCTCGCGGAAGCCCGACGACACCTCGCCCGAAGAGGGGTCGTGCCACTCCAAGGGGAAGACGGGGAATCCCAGGCGGTCGCCGTCGCGTTTGGACAGTTTGCCCTTTCCTTCCGGCTTGAGCAGCAGGGGCAGGTGTGCGAAGCGCGGCATGGTATCGGTCCATCCGAAAGCCTCGTACAGAAGCACGTGCAGCGGTGCGCTGGGTATCCACTCCTCACCGCGTATCACATGGGTGATTTCCATGAGGTGGTCGTCAACGATGTTGGCCAGGTGATAGGTGGGCAACTCGTCGGCACTCTTGTAGATTACCTTGTCGTCGATGATGTCGCTCTGCATGCGTACCTCGCCGCGTATCAGGTCGTTCACCAGCACGGTGCGTCCCGGCTCCACCTTGAAGCGCACCACATACTGGTGTCCCTCGCTGATGAGGTTCTCCACCTCCTCGGCCGACATAACGAGCGAGTTGCGCATCATGCCTCTGGTGCGGGCGTCGTACTGGAAGTTGGCTATCTCCTTGCGCTTGGCATCCAGTTCCTCCGGGGTGTCGAAGGCATAGTAGGCCTTGCCCTCGCTGATGAGCTGGTCTACATACTTCTTGTAGATGGGGCGGCGCTCACTCTGCCGGTAGGGGCCATACTGTCCGCCGAAGGACACGCCCTCGTCGAACTTGATGCCCAGCCACTTGAACGATTCTATGATATACTCCTCGGCCCCGGGAACGAAACGGTTGGAGTCGGTGTCCTCAATACGGAGCACCATGCTGCCTCCATGCTGCTTGGCAAACAAATAGTTGAAAAGTGCTGTGCGCACACCACCAATATGCAGCGGTCCTGTAGGGCTCGGAGCGAATCTTACTCTTACTTTTCTTTCTGTCATGATTTGCAATTTTGTGCAAAATTACATATAATTTTCTAAAATCGACTGCTTTTGGCGCTTTTTCCACTCTTATCCTCCTAACCCGCCATCATTTTCCGTTTTTTTTTGTATCTTCGCCGTTTGAAACCATATATAACGATTGTGCTATGGGATTTTTATACAATGGCAGCAAAAAGCGTCTTTACTTCATACAGTTTCTGCTCATCGTGGCAGTGACCTACCTCATCTATTGTTTCCTGCCCAAGGAGCGGGGAGCCGTATTGCCCAATTATGAAGAGAAGAAGCCCTGGTCGGGCACGGCCGTGATAGCCGACCAGAGTTTTCCCATTCTCCGTTCAGAGGAAGACGTGCGGGCCGACAGCCTCAGCATCCTGGAGGAGTTCAAACCCTATTACAACCTCAACGAGAACACCGCCGACAAAGTGTCGGCCGACATTGCGGCCGCCATCGAGAAGAGCCAGAAGCCCGAGCTGCTGGCACTCATCGACCCGCTGAAACGCCGTCTGCATGCGCTCTACTCGAAAGGTGTGATTTCGGACGACGAGAAGGCGAAGGTGACCGGCGGCACGGAGATAAGCGTGATAGAGACCAAAGGCAAGACGAAGACCGTGCTCACCACCGACATCAACGACCTGTGGGTGCTGAGCCATCTCTACAACCAGCTCTTCATGGACGAGCACATCAAGCAGCAGCAAGAGGCCCTCAAGGCGCTCGGCATAGAAGAGTATCTGGTGCCCAACCTGGAGCGCGACGAGGAGAAATGCGAGACCGAGCTGAAAGACATGTTCGCCACCATAGCACGCTATGCGGGCGATGTGGCCAAAGGCGAGAAGATTATAGACCACGGCCAGATAGTGGACGAGACCTCCTATCTGAAGCTGAAGTCGTTTGAGGAGAAGCTCAAGGGCGAGGAGCTCATCGGCAAGCAGGTGCTTACCAAGCGTCTGGGACAGGCACTTCTTGTGATGCTCTTCCTGGGCCTGCTCACCGTCTACCTGAACCTTTTCAAGGAAGACTACACCGTGAAGCTGCGCCACATGCTGCTCTTCTACACGCTGCTGCTCATCTTTCCACTGATGGCACTGCTCTTTCAGCGCTATACCCCCATCGATGTCTACATACTTCCCTTCGCCATCGTACCCATCATGACACGGGTGTTCTTCGATTCGCGCACCGCCTTCATCACCCATGTCACACTGCTCGTCATCTGCACCATCGTGCTCACCTATCCCTTCGAGTTCTTCACCACTCAGCTTGTGGGCGGCATGGTGGCCATCTACAGCCTGAAGGACATGTCGAGCCGCGCCCAACTGCTCAAGACCGCCATTCTCGTGGCCCTGGCCATGGCGATAACCTATTATATAGAACAGCTCATGCAGACCTTCCGCTTTGTGCCTACACGGCGCGAAGCCCAAGGGTATATCAGCTTCCTCTTCAACGGCATCCTGTCGCTGGTGGCCTACCCGCTCATGACAATTGTTGAGAAAGCCTTCGACTTCACCTCCAACGTGACCCTCATCGAACTGTCGAACACCAACAACAGCATTCTCCGCCGTCTGAGCGAGGTGGCGCCGGGCACCTTCTCCCACTCCATCAACGTGGGCAATCTGGCCGCAGAAATAGCCAACCGCATCGGTGCCGACTCCTCACTCGTCAGGACGGGAGCCCTCTACCACGACATCGGCAAGGTAAACAACCCCGTGTTCTTCACCGAGAACCAGACCGGCGTGAACCCTCACGACAACATCACGGAGAAAGAGAGTGCCAGCATCATCATCAACCATGTGCTCGACGGGCAGAAACTGGCCGAGCAATACAATCTGCCCAATGTGATAAAAGACTTCATCCTCACTCACCACGGACTGGGCACCACCAAGTATTTCTACATCAAATACCAGAATGCCCACCCCGACGAAGTGGTCGACAAGGCGGCATTCATGTATCCAGGCCCCAACCCCTTCACCCGCGAGCAAGCCATCCTGATGATGACCGACTCGGTGGAGGCCGCCTCGCACTCGCTCAAGGAATACACCGAAGAGAACATCAGCAAGATGGTGAACACCATCATCGACAACCAGGTGCAGGAGGGTTTCTTCGCCGAGAGCCCCATCACCTTCCGCGACATCACGCTGGCCAAGCAAGTGCTCATTGAGAAACTGAAGGCCATGTACCATACCCGCATCCAGTATCCCAAAGCCACCACGAAACCGGTAGAGCAGGAACCGGCCGGAGAGGCCGAGAGCGCCGATGAAAACAGGAGTGTAGACAAGGTTTAGGAGTGTAGGAGAAATAGGAGTGTAGGAGAAATAGGAGTGTAGGAAATTGTTTGCAAAGGTTTTCGGTTAACGGATGTTAAAGCATAAGACCCGATATCCGAAATTTAGAACAATTTACTTACTTTTGCAAACAATTTCATAAACATTTTTTAAAATTATGAGCAAATTAAAATTAGCCATTGCTATTTTTGTTTCCACTATCTCATTCCCTGTCTTTGCGGGAGGTATTTTAACCAACACCAATCAGAGCGTTCACTTCCTGCGCAATCCGGCCCGCGATGCGGCCATCGGACTCGACGGCGTCTACACCAATCCAGCTGGCGTCATCTTCCTCAACGAAGGTTTCCATATAGGTTTCAACTGGCAGTATGCCCGACAGACACGCACCATCACGACCACCAACCCCGACTTTGCGCTGGGCATGAGGAATGACGGCAAGACCATCAAAGAATTCGAGGGCAAGGCCGTGGCCCCCATCATTCCTTCGCTACAGGCTGCCTACAACAAAGGCAAATGGAGCTTTCAGGCCAGTATTGCCGTGACCGGCGGCGGCGGCAAGTGCGAGTTCTCCAACGGCATCGGCTCGTTCGAGAGCGCCGTGGCAGCCATTGCCAGTTCGCTGCAGCCCCTTGGCGCCACCGGCTACGATGTAGACGGCTACATGCGCGGCAAGCAATACTACTTCGGTTTCACCCTTGGCGCCGCCTATAAAGTGACCGAGAACCTTTCTGTATATGGTGGAGCCCGCCTGCTCTACGGAACCGCCTCCTACAAGGCCAGACTCAGCAACATCATGGTGAACACCGCTGCCGGCGCCGTGCCCTTCGGTACTTTCCTCGACAATGCCAATGCCAGGATAGCCGGCGGCATCATGCAATACACCGAAGGCATTGCCCAGCTGGAAGCCGGCATCGCCCAGTATAAGGCCGCTGGTGTGCCGGTTCCAGAGACCCTGACCACGCAGTTGGCCCAAGCTCAGGCTGCCAAGGCCCAACTGGAGGGCACCCAGACCAGTCTGCAGACCCTGGAGACCTACCGCGAGGGAGTGAGCCTGATGTCCGACCAGACCGGTGTGGGCATAGCCCCCATTGTCGGTGTCGACTACAAGATAGGTGCTTTCAACTTTGCCGCCAAATATGAGTTCAAGACCCGCATGCGCATGAAGAACAGCTCTACGGTGAAAGAGGCCCACCAGATAGCCGCCGTGAACAAATACCGTGACGGCAGCAGTGTGCCAGAAGACCAGCCTGCCCTGCTCTCGGTAGGTGCCCAATGGTCCATTCTGCCCACTGTGCGTGTGGGAGCCGGCTACCACCTGTTCTTCGACAAGTCGGCCCATTGGTACAACCACGAGGAGAAGAAGCTCGACGGCAACACCTGGGAGCTGAACGGTGGTGTGGAATGGGACGTCACCGACAAGCTGCAGGTGAGCGGCGGTCTTCAGAAGACCAACTACGGTCTGAGCGATGAATACATGAACGACATGTCGTTTGTGGTGAGCAGCTACACCTTCGGACTGGGTGTGGGCTACCAGATCAGCGATAAGGTGAAGGTGAATGCCGCCTACTTCCAGACCAACTACGACACCTACAAGCAAGACGTAGCTCCAGCCGTCACCAACCACTCGACGCACAACGACTACACCCGCACCAATAAAGTGGTAGGCGTAGGCGTGGAGATTAAAATCTAAGAGAAACTGTTACAGCGGGTCTACATCGAAGTAGACCTGCACCATACGGAATCGGGAATCCTGCACAATGGCCTCGCGGGCCTGCAGCAGGCATTCCCGCATTTTTTTCATGTCCTGGCCCTTTTCCATCTTGAGCACGATTTTCCTGATAAAGAGTGTCTTGACCCGCTGCACGGGCGGTTTGTCGGGTCCCAGGATTCTCTCACCGAACACATGGCGCAGCATGGCAGCCAACTGTGCTGCGGCGGCCTCTATCACCGGCTCGTCGCGGTGTTTCAGGTAGACGTACACCACATGGCTGAAGGGAGGATAGCGGAAATAGGCCCGCTCGCCCTTCGCCTGCTGGTAGAAAGCCTCAAACTGGTTGGCGGCCGCCTGCCCTATCTGTTCCATATCGGGATGCTTCGTCTGCAGAATCACCTTGCCCTGCTTCCCCTTGCGGCCGGCGCGTCCGCTCACCTGCACAATCATCTGGAAGCCCTGCTCATAAGCCCTGAAGTCGGGCTTCTGAAAGAGATTGTCGGCATTGAGTATGCCCACCACTCCCACATGGTCGAAGTCGAGGCCTTTGCTCACCATCTGTGTGCCGATAAGGATGTCGGAGCGCCCAGCGGAGAAATCGTTGATGATGCGCTCATAGGCCGAGCGGGTGCGTGCCGTGTCGAGGTCCATACGGCTGATGGAGGCTTTGGGGAAGAGTTCGCGTATGTCGTCTTCTATCTTCTCCGTGCCGTAGCCCACATCGCGCAACTGCTTCTCCTCACAGCACGGGCAGGCCACCGGCACCCTATAGGTAGCCCCGCAATAATGGCAGGTGAGCACATTCATGCGGCGGTGATAGGTGAGCGACACGTCGCAGTGCTCACACTTGGGCACCCATCCACACGTCTTGCACTCTATCATCGGAGCAAAGCCCCTGCGGTTCTGGAAGAGGATTACCTGTTCTTTGCTGGCTAGCGAAGCCCGTATGGCAGCCAGCAGTTGGGGAGAGAAAGGTCCCGTCATCATCTTGCGGCGCCGCAGGTCGGCCACATCCACCACCTCTATCTCCGGCAGGCACAGGTCCTGGTAGCGGTGGGTCAGTGTAGTGAGTCCATACTTGCCCGTCTCGGCATTGTAATAACTCTCCATCGAGGGGGTGGCCGTTCCAAGCAGGGTCTTCGCACCGGCCATGGCCGCCATCATGATGGCCACCGAGCGGGCATGGTAGCGCGGTGCCGGGTCTTGCTGCTTGAAAGATGTCTCATGCTCCTCGTCGACAATGACCAGGCCCAGATTCTGAAAAGGCAGGAACACAGCGCTCCTGGCCCCCAGGATGACCCCGTAGGGCTGTGTGGAGAGTTGTTTCTGCCATATCTCCACCCTTTCCTCGTCGCTGTACTTGGAGTGATAGATGCCCAATTCATCGCCGAAGACCCGCTGCAGGCGATGGGTAATCTGCACCGTAAGCGCTATCTCCGGCAGGAGGTAGAGCACCTGCTTCTTTTCCTGCAGAGTCTTCTGTATGAGATGGATGTAGATTTCGGTCTTTCCACTGGAGGTGACTCCATGCAGCAGCACCACATTTTTCTTGTAGAGCTGCATGAGAATGCTGTTGTAGGCATCTTCCTGCCAGCGGTTGAGCGGTTTGAGCGGTACCTGCTCGCCGGCGTAGCCGCCAATGCGTCCCACCTCACGCTGATAGAGCCCCAGAATGCCTTTGTCGACGAGCGCCTTTACGGCCGCGGGGCGGCAGAGCGAGGCATTGAGCAGTTCGTCGCGCGTCACATCGGCCGGTTCCTGCCTGCAGGTGTCGCCTTCGAGCGTGTCCCAGTGAGAGAGGGAGAGGAATGTAATGAAAGCCTTCTGCTGCTGCGCCGAGCGGTGCAGTGAGTCGAGCGCCCGGTGCAAGGCCTCCTCGCTCCGGTAGTCATCGGTCAGTGTCACGCAGGTCTCATAGCGCGGGCGATAGTTCTCTTCATTCTTCAGGCCGGCGGGCAGCGCCACATTGAGCACTTCGCCCTCCGTGGCCATGTAGTAGTCGGCTATCCACCGCCACAGGCGCCATTGCTGCGGCAGCACCACAGGTTGGCTGTCGACGACAGCGATGATGTCGCGACATCTGAACGCAGGTTGCCGGTCGTGTAGTTCCACCACGATGCCGGTGATGATTTTCGACTTGCCCAGGGGTACCGACACACGAAAGCCGCACCCCACAGACGATGTCAGTCCGTCAGGCACGGCATACGTAAATGTTCCCTTTACGGCAAGGGGCAGAAGAACCTCCGCAAACTTGCTCATGACCTAAAAAAAGACCGCCAGTCCCAATTGCCATGCATTGGTCTTGGCTTCGATATTTTCCAGTTTGTGCAGCGCATCGGTCACCACGCCGTTGTTCACCTCGGCCGTCTTGCCCAAAGCCAGATTATAGTTGACCGTGGCCTGGAGCACGCCTCCCAGCATGACACCGGCGCCGAAGTTGAGGCTGAAGTTGGAGTCCTTGAATTTCCACTCGCGGGCCTCATCGACCACCTTATGCCGGTCGCCGATGTTGAAGGCAATCTGCGGGCCGGCATAGAACACACCGGCTATCTGCCGCTCGTTGCCCAGGTTGAGCCTCACGTTGAGCGGAACGGTCACCATCTCCTGTTTCACCTTCTCAGCAGCGTCGCCCACTCTCATTTCGCGGCGGTCATAGAGTGCCGACACATCGAAACCGAAAAAGAGAGGCAGCGTCACTTTCAGGGTAGGTCCGAAATAGAAACCGTTTCGGTTCTTGCTGTCGATAATCTCCTCGTTCATGTCCAGGCGGGTCAAGTTGAAACCGCCCTTCAAGCCCAGCTTCACCTGGGCGCAGCCTACCGTTGGGGCGATAAGGCCTGCCAGGACGAGGAGTAGGAAAAGACATTTTCTCATAGGCAGGGGTGATGTTAAGTTGATGTCAATGACGCTCTCTGCGCACCGACACCCTTGCGGGCGCCACGCCCGATGAGGACGGACGGTCGGAACGAGACTTCTTCACACTCTTCTCACCGCTGCTGCGACGGGTTTTCCGGGCGCTCTTCTTGGCCGCCTTCTTCTCCTCTTTGCTTGCTGCGGCGATACTGTCGGTAGAGTCGTTCTTCTGCTCGTTCTTGCCGAACAGATTGGTCTCGAAATCGGTCAGTTCCTGCTCGATGCGTTTCTGCTCATTGGCCATGGCCGAGTCGGTGGGGCAATATTGTGCAAGGGTCCGTCCGAGCATATTGGTGGTCTTGTAGATTTTGCCCTTGTACATATTCATGGTGAAATAGTCGTCCACACTCATCACGGCAGCGTTGTTCACATCGCTTGTCATCATGGTCTGCTTGCTGAGGAAGGGCGATATGTCGTCGTACTTCACCCAGAACAGCGGATAGGCCGTGGTGCCGTCGCCGAAGTCGTCGGTACGTTTCATGATGGGACAGAGTGCCACCACCTTGCGGTGGAAGGTGGCCGTACCCTGGTCATAGTAGGCGCTTTCCTTCAGATAGTAGGCTGTGACCTCGCTCGAGGGGATATCGCTGTTGTCGATATACACCTTTCCGTTGCGGCGCTCGTAATAGATGTGGTAGTTGTCGAGGAAAGCCTTTGTCTTGATGCGCGCCGAGTCGGTGAACACCTCATTGCCGTCGAGCCGGTACTCATAGGCTTTCACGTCGCCGTGGAGTATCAGTTTGAAAAGATAGGTAAAGAGGTTCATCTGCGTGCCCATCGGCTCCACGGGATAGTAGAGACCGGCATTGGCTTTGTCCTCCAGATTCACCTCACGGTAGATATCGCGCCGCCACACCACATCTTCCGACATGGGGGCCATGGTGGGGAAGGCGATGCGCGCCCGTGTGGTCATATTGTTGGCGTTCGACTGTGTTTTCTTTTCCTGTTGCTGTCTTCTACGGGCCTGTGGCTGTGCCGCCATCTGCATGGCCAGGCACATCAACAGCAGGATAAGGGATATGCGTCTCATATTGTCAGTTGCTACGTTGTTTTCTTCTGTGTTACCTATTAACCTTCATACCGTCATTTCACGATAATCTCCATGGCCTGCGGCAGGTTGCGTGTGATGCCGTCGGGACCGATGGCCGACACTCTCGACACGTAGAACCGCTTGTTGCGGGAGAGTTTGCGGAAATACTCTTTCTGTCTTTCAGAGAAGGCGGCGCCGTTGGATGCCAGGGGCACGGCGTTGCCCATATTGTCGAAGAAGACGGTTTCGAAACTCACCACCTTGAATTCGATGTCGAGCAGTCCGTCGTCGATGGCCGCCTTGAGGCTGTTCACGCCCATGAGCGACGCCTTGCTCAGTCCGCCGCCCTTGAAGCGGTCGGTACCCACTGCAATATAGGCGGTAGGATCGGGCAGTTTACGCACCTTGAAGACAAACGAGCCCATGGTGCGGCTCTTGCCCTGGTCGGTGGCCGACACGGTGAAGGTCACGTCCTGCCCCACAGCAGCCGGCACGGCGATATAGTGTCCGCCTCCTGTCGATGAGAGCGAGCCTCCCGTCATAGAGAGCGACACGGCATTCTGCGGCACGCCCGGCACACTCACGCTGATGGGGTTTTTGAATCCGGCATAAAGCACATTCATCAGGTCAGCAGCCAGTGTGGCTCCGCTGGGCGGTGAGATGACGTTGTACTTCTGGGTAAAGTCGCGCCGCAAGGTCTCGCCGTCGGCGTTCTGCATCAGGATATATCCGCTGAACTGGTGTTCGCCCACACCGCCTGCCGAGAAGGTGTAGGTGCCGTTGCGGGTGTTGATTCTTGTACCATTGACATAGATTTCGGGCTGCTGCGTGGTATCGATGGCCGCCATCACGATATTGGCGGTGAGCTGCTCGCCCGGATAGAGCGTGGTCTTGTTGGGTATGACGAAAGCGTCGAGTTTGTTCACGCGGATATCCTTGATGCCGATGTTGGCCACCAGAGAATGCAGTACCTCGCCCTCGGCGTAGCGCACATCATTCTGCAGTTTGGACAGCAGGGTGACGGCAGCCGCCACGGGCATATCCTCGAACATATATTCCTGCCAATTCTTGCCCAGGCCCTTGGCGTTCTTGGGCACGTCGGTAGAGAGATTGCCGCCGATGATTTCCCGCTGTGCTGGGTCGTTGACCATGGCGAGGATCCGTGTGCGGAAGGAGTTGATGGCGTTGTAGAGCGTCTTGCCCTTTCCCACTCCCGGTGCGAGCATCACATGGCTGGCCGCCTCGAGGTTGTCCTTGTTCACGATATTGGCTATATCGCCTTTTTCTCCGTCGGCTTCCCTCACGATCGACAGTTTGAGTTCCTGTGCGAAGTTGAAGAGCGAGTCGCTCATCTCCTTCACCTCGGTGGCCTTGTCGAACCACTCCTTCACCTTCGCCGGATTCGACTTCATCTGCTCATCGAGGTCGGCGAGCATGGCCAGGTTCTGCTTGGAGGAGTTGTCGGTGCTTCGCTTCAAGCTGTCCTCGATGACAGAGAATCCGTTGAGCACCTCACTGGAGATGTTGAGGGCCAGCATGGCCATCAACACCACATACATGAGGTTGATCATCTTCTGTCTCGGTGATACAGGTCTTTTCTTTATAGCCATTGTACTGTTCTTTCAGGCTTGTTCTTAATCGATAGTGTTGTCGTCGGAGGCAGCCCTTGGGGTGGCGGCTCTCATGTTCACGGTCATGGCCTCAATCATGCGGGCATAGATCTTGTTGAGTTGCTCAATCTGCTGGGCCATCTTTCTCGACTGCTCATTGATCTGGTCGATGGTGCCGATTTGCTGGCTGGCGCCCTTAAGCTGCATCTCGTAGACCTTGCTGATGCCGGTGAGCGTGCGGTTCAGGTTTTCCATCTCTTCGGAGTCGCGCGCCAGGCGTGCGCTCTGCTCGTTTACCTTCTCCAGCATCTCGGTCAGTTTCTTGAGTTCCTCCACATACTTGTCGGTGGCATCGGCCATCTCGGGAGTTATCTTCTGCTGTTCGGCCACCCAGGCGTTGCCGTTGAAGCCTACACCGCCAGCCCCCACGGGGCCTACGGCAGCCACGGCCGGTGTGCCCTCGCCCTCGGCTGCCGGCTCACCTTCCATGCCCGGTGTCACACCACCGGCGGCACTTCCACCGCCACCGATAACACCACCGCCGATGACACCGCCACCGCCGCCGATAACGACACCGCCACCGCCGCCACCCACGACGACAGGACCGCTGGCGGCTACACCCTCTTCACCGACAGGTCCGCCGGCCACAGAGCCTCCGCCCAGAATGATGGTGCCTCCACCACCCCCCACAACGGGTCCCTGCACGCCCACGTGCTGTCCTTCGGGAGTTTCCACCAGATTGCCCTCCTCATCATAGAGGTCATCATCACCGCTTTCAGTCTGCGGCCGCACATGTGTGGGCAGTTCCATACCGTCGGTGGTCTTGTCGAAAGGCCGGTCGAAGGCAGAGAGGAAGAACACCACCACCTCGGTGCCCATGCCCAGGAAAAGCATGAGGTTGGCACCCGGCAAGTGAGTGAGTTTGAAGAGCGTACCTGCGATCACGACCGATGCGCCCCAGCTGTATGCGTAGTTCAGGAACGTCTGTCCCGGCACGCTGTCCATCCACTTCTGCAGACGGTATATGACATTGTATTTGCTGTATTGTGTCATGGTTTATTTTTTCTTACTGTTACCTTTCTGTTTTACGGTCGAAGAGCTGGCCAGGCTTCTCACGCAGCGGAATCCGATATAGGAACGAGGCTGGTTTTGGTACTCCCAAGAGCGCCATGCCGAGCGGATGTACGACTCAGGGTCTTTCCACGAACCACCCCTGACGCTCTTTTTCTTGAGGCGGTAGGGGTCTTCGAGGGCCGCTTTGTACTCAAGCTGCGGGTTGAGGTCGTTCATGGCGTCGACACCCGCCTCGGTATAGACGGTGCTGGTCCACTCGGCCACATTGCCGGCCATATCGAAGAGTCCGTTAGAGTTGGACGAGTAGATACCCACACGGCTGGTGATGAGGTTGCCGTCCATGGTATAGTTGCCCTTGTCGGGCTTGAAGTTGGCGAAGAAGCATCCGTCGCCGCTCTTCACGCTCTCGTTTTCCCAGGGGAACTCGGTGCCGTCCTTACCTCTGGCGGCATATTCCCACTCAGCCTCGGTGGGCAGGCGGTAGCGCTGCACATAGCGCGCCTCGGGGCCGAGTCCCTTGAGCAGATAGTCGGTGCGCCATGCACAGAAGGCGTTGGCCTGTTCCCACGTCACACCTACCACGGGGTAGTCGTTGTAGGTGGGATTGCTGAAATAGCTCCGCAGGTAAATCTCGTTGTCGGAGTTGCGGAAATCGTTCACCCAACAGGTGGTGTCGGGATAGATATTCACGATATAGGTATTGAGGAAGTCCCAGGGTCCTGACAGCGGCCGGTTGATGGTTTCGCGCACGATGCGTCCCTCATCGTCGATATAAGCCGTGTCTTTGGATATCATGACCACCTCGTTGGGGTCGACTACCACATCGGTGTTGAGGTTTCGCTCCGAGGCCACAAGGCGGTTGCGCCGGAGTGCAGCCGTGGTATAGTCGTATATCTCATAGCGATAGTTCATCTGACTGGCGTCGAGCATTTTCTCACCCGTCACGGGGTTGGTGACATAGAGGCTCTCGAATGCCCTCTGCTCATCCTCATTGGGTTTCCGGGGCAGCGACTTTTTCCAGTCGAGATGAGGTTTCACGGGGTCGCCATTCTTGTCTTCGGTTATCTTATACGAGTCGTCGCCGCCATAGGCGGGGTCGGCAAGCCGCTCGCGCAGGATGGAGTCGCGCACCCAGTAGACAAACTGTTTGTACTGCGAGTTGGACACCTCGGTCTCATCCATCCAGAATCCGTCGACAGAAATGTCTTTCACGGGAGTCTCCTTTCCCCAGAGGGTGTCTTTCTGGTCGATACCCATTCTGAGGAAGCCCCTTTTCACCATGGTCATGCCGTATGGCGCCGGCTCTTTGAAGCTTCTGCCGCCTCCCACGCCGACGACCTCGCCGCCTCTGCCTGAAGTAGAGGCGGCTTTGCCGCCCATGCATCCGGTGATCACCACCAGGGAGACAGCGCATACAACTGCCATACAAAAATTTCTATTCATAGTTTAGAGTATTCTCACACTTTTATGTTTGTTCTTTCCTTTTTTCTGCAGTTCCACATCTATCTGGTAGCCCACGAAGAGTTCATGGCTTCCATAACCCATGCTCAGGCCGGAGGTGTAGAACTCGTAGCTGTAGCCCAGTTCGATGCCCTGAATTTTTCCTCCGAGGAAGAAAGTCACCGAATTGGTGGGGCTCCACCCGGCTCCCACATACATGATCCGCTTGTTGTTGGTGTAGCAGAGGCGTGTGGTGATGTCGCCCCTGTAGGCCACGCCGTCGGTCATAGCCCTGACAGAGGGATGTATAGTAAGAAACGGATTTCTCAACTTAATATTGTATCCACCTGTGAAATAATAGGTTCTGTCTATCTGCAGCTCATTGGTCTCGCCCAGTTCGATGAGCGGTGCCGTGAGGTGCTGCGCCGAGAGCCCCACATACCATGGTCCGTGGGTGTAGTAGAGGCCCGCCGCCAGGTCGAGGGTCTGCCCTTTCACCTCTGAGGTGGAGAAGGCCGGGTCGCCGGTGGTCTCCACATCGAGTTCGCTGCCGTCGAAGTTCTCCATGATTACGCCACCCTGCACGCCCACACTGAGTGTTCCGCCGAAGAGGCGCTTCTTGATGGCATATTGTGCCACGAGGCGCTGATGGGTGAAAAGACCAATCTGGTCGTTGAGCAGGGAGAGTCCCACACCGTTGACCACATTGCCGAGCATGAAGGGCATGTCGCCGCTCAGATACATGGTTTTGGGATTGTTTTCGAATCCGGCGAAATTGAGGGCATAGGCGGCGGAAACATTGATTTTGGGCAATTTACCCACGGCAGCCGGATTAAAATAGGGTTCCATTGTCCAATAGTGACTAAAGGACACATCGTACTGCCCCATTGCCTTTCCGCACATGAGGAGCAGCACACCTACAAGCAATAATTTCAGTCTGTGCACGTATATATAACGCATCCCGCCTGCTATTATTGTCTGCAGGCGGGATTTTTCTTCATGTTTTGAGTGGCAGGGTGCAAGGCCCTACGCACGCAGTGCTCTCATGGCATTGAGCACAGCCAGCACTGTGACGCCCACGTCGGCGAAGACAGCCATCCACATAGTAGCGACTCCGAAAGCCGCCAACAGAAGCACAGCCACCTTCACGCCGATGGCGAACCAGACATTCTGGCGTGCTATGCCCAGGGTGCGGCGTGCTGTCTGCACAGCCAGTGCTATTTTCGAGGGTTTGTCGTCCATGAGCACCACGTCGGCGGCCTCGATGGCGGCGTCGCTGCCCAGCGCCCCCATGGCAATACCCACATCGGCCCTTGCCAGCACGGGAGCGTCGTTGATGCCGTCGCCCACGAAGGCGAGGTAGCCGCCCTGCGGTGTTTCCCTCTTCAGCCGCTCCACCTGCTCCACTTTGTCGGCCGGCAGGAGGTCGGCCTTGAAGTCGGTGAGATGCAGTTTTGCAGCCACATCGGCAGCCACTTCCTGGCGGTCGCCGGTAAGCATCACGGTGCGCTCCACACCCAGTGCGGCCAGTTGTGTCACCGCTTCCGCGCTGTCGTCCTTGATGCGGTCGTTGATCACGATATGTCCGGCGTAGATGCCGTCGATGGCCACATGTATGATAGTGCCCACGCAGTGGCAGTCGTGCCAACGCGCCCCTACAGCATCCATCATCTTGGTATTGCCCACACACACCATGCGTCCTTCCACCCGGGCCTTTATACCCTGTCCGGCCACCTCTTCTACCCCGGTGACCGAGCAGCCGTCGGTGGCTTCCTCGGGGAAGGCGTCGCGCAGGGCGGCCCCGATGGGATGTGTGGTGAAATGTTCCACATGGGCAGCCAGATGAAGCAGTTGGCGCTCATCGCAGAGGTCTGGATGCACGGCTTCTACGGCAAACTGTCCGTGTGTGAGAGTGCCGGTCTTGTCGAACACCACTGTATGCAGCCGTGAGAGCACGTCGATATAATTGGCCCCTTTCACCAGAATGCCCCGGCGCGATGCGCCTCCGATGCCACCGAAGAAAGTGAGCGGCACACTGATGACGAGCGCACAGGGACACGACACCACGAGAAACATCAGCGCGCGGTAGAGCCAGGTGGGGAAAGCGGCTGCGAAATGGCCCGAGCAGAGCGGCGGCACCAAGGCCAGCAGCACAGCGGCGCCCACCACGATGGGCGTGTAGATACGGGCAAACCGTGTGATGAAGGTCTCGCTCTTCGACTTGTGCTGTCCGGCGTCCTCCACCAGATGGATGATTTTGGCCACGGTGCTCTCACCGTAGCACTTGGTGGTTCTCACCTTGATGAGACCCGACAGATTGACGCAGCCCGATATCACCTCGTCGCCCTCCGCCACATCGCGCGGCGCGCTCTCACCCGTGAGTGCCACGGTGTTGAGTGCGGTATGACCTTCGAGGACCACGCCGTCGAGCGGAACTCTCTCACCGGGCTTTATCACGATGGTCTCACCCGGCTGCACCTGGTCGGGCACCACAGTCTGCACTTCGCCGTGGCGTTCCACATGAGCGGCGTCGGGGCGTATGTCCATCAAGTGTGCTATACTGTCGCGGCTCTTGCCCTCGGCATAGCCCTCAAAGAGCTCGCCCACCTGAAAGAAGAGCATCACGAACACCGCTTCGGGGAACTGGTTTTCCGCTCCCGGCAGGAATCCTATGGCCAGTGCGCCGAGCGTGGCCACCGACATGAGGAAGTGCTCGTCGAAGGCATCACCGTGGGCCAGTCCCTCTGCGGCCTCCTTCAGAGTGTCGTGGCCTATGAGCAAATAGGGGACAAGATAAACCAGCAGCAACCCCCAGGTGGGCAGGCTGCAGGTTTTCTCCACCACCACTGCGGCGATAAGGAGCAGTGTGGTGACCACGATGAGCAGCACCTGGTGCCTCAGGCTGCCCTCTTCGTGATGATGGTGGTGATGGTGGTCGTGGTCATGATGGTCATGATCATGATGATGGTCCTGCTGCTCCTGGCAGCAGCACGCTTGTGATTCGTGATGATGATGGTGTGTCATTGCCTTACTTTTAATGATGAAGACATCCGGCTCATCCAGATGTCGGGTGCAAAGGTAAGGCAAGAAATGTGCAACTCGGTTGCAAACTGGCCGGGGTGGCTATTTTTTGAGGGAGAATTCGAAGCGGAGGCCGCCTTCGGAATTGTTGCAGGCAGTAATCTGGCCTCCGTGCAGGGTCACGGCATTCTTCACGATGGCCAATCCCAGTCCGGTTCCGCCCATGTCGCGGCTCCGCCCCTTGTCGACCCTATAGAAACGTTCAAACAGCCTCGGCAGATGGGCGGCATCCACCCCCACTCCATTGTCGCTGAAAGTGAAGAGCCAATAATCGCCACGCCGTTCGGCCGAAAGTTGGATGCTGGTGCCGTTGCCGGCATAGGCCACGGCGTTGTCGGTCAGGTTGCGGAAAATGCTGTACAGCAGTTGCCAGTTGCCCCGTATGCTGATATCATTGGGCAGGCAGTTGCGGAAAGTCATCTGCCTGTCGGCCAGTCTCTTTTCCGTCTCGAGCACGATATCGGCCACTAGGGCCGACACATCGACTCGCTCCCTGGTCAACTGCTCTGGTGCATAGTCCATTTTATTGAGGGTGGAGAGGTCCTGCAGCAGCGCCGACAGTCTGCGTGCCTGCGCATTGGTGCGTGTGACGAACTGCCACAGTGTCTGTTCAGAGATGTTGCGGTTCTCCAAGAGCGTGTCGGTATAACCGAGGATACTGGCCACAGGAGTCTTCAGCTCATGGGCGATGTTCTGGGTCAGTTCACGTCTGAGCTGGCTGTGTTTTTCCTGCTGCTGCCGATTTATGCGCTCGTCCATACGTTTGGCATAGCCATAGAGCAGCCATCCCAGTCCGGCCATGACCACAAGGGCGAAGACAAGCAGATGCCGTTCACCGGCCTCATCGAGGGGCATCGACTTGCGGTCGTAGTCGTCGAATACGATGAACGTGACGGCAAACACGATGAATATCGCCATCACACTCAACCACATCTTGCGTCCCTCGGTCATCTGCTTCATTTTTTCCGTAATTAACGTTCCTGTTCTTCAAAGGTGTAGCCGAATCCCAATCGTGTGACGATACAGGCGGCATAAGCACCCAGTTTCTTTCTGAGGCGGGTAATGTTGACATCGACAGTGCGCTCAGTCACGATGACATCTTTCGGCCACACCTCATCGAGCAACTGCTGACGGGAAAACACCTCTCCGCGGTGTTGCAGGAAAAGACAGAGCAGGTCGTACTCAGTGCGTGTAAAGACCACGGGAGCGCCGTCGATGGTGACGGTCTTGCTCACATTGTCCACCACAAGGCCCTTGTAAGTGAGGTTTCCGCTTTGCTGAGTTCCAGTCTGGTTTCTGTTTAAGACAGCCTTGACTCTGGCCATCACCTCTCTCACCGAGAAGGGTTTCTTCACATAGTCGTCGGCTCCTATGCCAAAGCCTTGCAGCACATCATCTTCCCCATCCCTGGCGGTAAGAAAAATGACTGGAATACCAGCGGTGCGCTGGTCGGCCTTCAGTTGTCTTGCCATCTCAAAGCCGGACATGCCGGGCATCATCACATCGAGCAGGAGCAGGTCGCAGGTCTGCAGGTCTTTCTGCAGGCCTTCCTCCGCCGAATAAGCACAATCGACCTCGAAGCCGACTGCCTCAAGGTTAAAGGCCAGTATGTCGCACAGGTCTTGCTCGTCGTCAACTACCAAAATCCTTTTTTTATCCATAATCTGCCACAAAAATACGACAAAAAAGCCAAAATTTCACAAAAAGAATGATTCTATTTCCTTTATAATCATATATTCTTACAATAAACCCTTCAAGGGCACTGCCCTGAGAGGCGGTGCCCTTGAAGAAGAGTCCGAGCGCGGTCAGTCGCCCACGCGTGTCACATTGTAATCACGGTCGAACCGGATGTCCAAGCCGTTGGAGAGTTCGATGTCATAGCCATAGTTCTCGCGCTCTATCTGCACAATTGTCAGAGAGGCATAGTTGTCGGCCACATATTGTCCTATTGCCTCGGGTACGATGGCAGCAGGCACAGCTTTGTTTTTGCAGTCTACATCGGTCCATGCACCGCTTTGGTCGAATTCCAACTCTGTGCCGTCGGCCATCACCACATCGTAGTAGGTTTTGAGGCCTTCCTTGTCTTTTTTCACAAGCGATACCTGTTTGCCGCCAAAATACTTTCCAATGAGTGTCTGCGCAGCGGCGGGCAGCGCTTCTACCGTTATCACTTTGTCGCCTCCGCTGCAGGCAACTGCCTGAAATGCGAACAACAGGGTCATGGTAAGGATTTTAATAGTTTTCATCATTCTTGTATCAAATGGTTTGTGTTATGGTACAAAATTAGCGTCGAACGCCTCTTTTTTCAAGAAAAACCGATTACAATATCATTACACGCAGCCGATGTAACACAAATGTAACTTACTGTACTACAAAGTGTTAACCTCCGCATTACACCACACCAAGGGCATTCTTTCCCAGACGTGCTTCCACCACATTGACCACATAGTCGCCCAGTTTTTCCAACTCTCCCACCATATCCGAGAAAATGGCTCCTGTGGCATAGTCGTGCTCATGTTCGTTCACAGCCCGAATGTTGTCGGTCTTAAGGCGGTTGCGCATCTGGTTGATGCCGTTCTCCAGATGGTAAGTCTCGTCGATATTATGCTGGCGGCGGTGGCCGTGCATGGTAACCCGCATCTGTTCGATAGCCTTCTCACACAAGGTCATCATATCTGCCAACTGGCTGTCCTGCACATCGCTGAGGCGGAGTCCCGACTGTCGGCGGCGGTTCACCGTGCGCGCCAGGTTATAGCAAGCGTCGCCGATTGACTCCAGTTCGCCAATCTCACGCATCATCTGCCGTATTTTCATTTTGGTCACATCGCTCAGATGGTCGTTGCTCACCTGCTCCAGGAAGTGGGCTATCTCCAGCTCCATCTGGTCGGACAGGTCCTCCTCCTGCTCTATCTGCGCATAGAGGTCGTCGAACGTCTCATTGCTGATTTCGGTGAAAAGTTGGCACACCTCGCCAAACATCTGTCCCACCTTGTCGGCGAAGCGCGATATTTCCTTTTCGGCCTGCAGCACCGCTATCTCAGGGGTCTTTATCAGGTTGGCATGGATATACTGCAAGTGGAAATCACCGGCCACTTCCTCCTTTTTCTCCGGCAGCAGCCAGCACACCAACTTTTCCAACTGCGGAATGAACCCGATCAGAATAGCTGTATTGGTGATATTGAAACAAGTGTGGAACATGGCCAGCACCACAGGCAGCAGGGCGGTCTGTCCGCCCGTCTTCGGGTCGTAGCCCACCAAATGGCACACAATGTCGACAAAGGGATAGAACACGCAGAGCACCCATATCACACCGAACACATTGAAGACCAAATGTGCCAAAGCGGCTCTCCGGGCTTGGGTATTGGCCCCCAGTGCAGCCAGGTTGGCGGTGGCGGTGGTGCCGATGTTCTCGCCCATCACCAGTGCGATGCCCAGATAGATGGGCAGCACCCCCGTGGAGCACAGCAGGATGGTGATGGCCATCACGGCGGCCGATGACTGCACAATACAAGTGATGATGGTGCCGATGGCCAGGAAGGATAGAATGGTCCAATAGCTGCCTGTATCGAACGAGGCAAAGAAGGCCACTACGGCCTCATTGTGCTCCAGGTCCATTTCGCGCCCCGTAGCACTGAGCATGACAAGCGAGAAGAACAGGAAGGCGATGCCGAAGAGGAAATCGCCCACAAAGCGGAACCGCTTGCGGTAGATGAGCACGATGCCCACCAGGAATGCGGGAAAAACCACATTGGTGAGGTCTACGTTATAGCCCAGCGACATAATCCACGCCGTGAGCGTGGTACCGATGTTAGCCCCCATAATGACCGAGATGGCCTGTGAGAGGGTAAGCAGTCCGGCCGAGACGAACGACACCGTCATGACCGTGGTGGCCGACGACGACTGCACGGCACAGGTCACGAATGTGCCGGTAAGCATGCCCATAACGCGGTTGGTTGTCATGCGTCCCAGAATGTGGCGCAATTGGGGGCCTGCCATTTTCTGGAGCGCGTCGCTCATCATCTTCATTCCATAGATAAGCAAGCCCAGGGCTCCGAGCAGCTTCATCACAATCATCACGTAATTTTGCGTCATAGTCTTGTTTTTTCGGCAAAATTACGCATTGGGCGGTTTTCGGCCTACCGAATCATATTACAATCCGGTTGCAGGCGGCGGCTGCAATCATATTGTAATATTCATGCGGCCATGAACCTCATTGTGGGTCCATGGCCGCATGCGACAAATATCCTACTTGTGCGGGGAGAATCGCCCCGGCAGGAAACAGCGTTTAGAATTCGAGAATCATGGTTTGGCGGGGCCGCAGATTCACATCCTTGTCGATGCGCACGTTGCGGCCATTGGTAATGTCCTTGGCTACGGTGTGGCCGCCGATGACCTCGGCGAAGCGGGCCACCTCCATTACAGCAGGCTTCGAGGTGCCGTTGAGCACGGTGAGCACCGTAGTGCCCTCATGCTGGCGTGCAATGACATACACGCCCTTCCACGGGGTGAACTGCACCTGGCGCCCTTCGGTCACGGCCTTGCAGTGCTGCCGCCAGTGGAGCACGCGGCTGCACCAGTTGAACATGGCGTTTTCGGCCTTGGTGCGTCCCTCGGCGGTGAAGGCGTTGTGCTCATCGCCGGGGAACCCGCCTGGGAAATCCTTGCGCACATTGCCGTCGGTCACCTCCTTGGTGCCGTTCATCAAAACCTCCGTGCCGTAGTAGAGCTGCGGGGTGCGGTTGATGGTGAGCAGCAGGGCCAGTGCCTGCTTCAAGGCCAGCGAATCGCGTCCGTTGCCCAGGAAACGGTCGGTATCGTGGTTCTCGATGAAAGCCATCACATTGGAGGGATTGGCATAGAGGTAGTCGTAGACCAGACTGTTGTAGATGCGGTTGTATCCGTTCCACCAGCCGTCGGTTTCCTCGTTCTTGGCCTGGTTCAGCTTGTCGAAGAAACTGAAGTCCATCACCGTCTTGAGATAGCTGTTGCGGGGCGAGAGTTTGGAGTCTTTCTGCCATGCGGCGGTATAAGCGGGTTCGGTGACCCACGTCTCGCCCACGGTGTTGAAGTTGGGATACTCACTGTCGAGAGTCTTCATCCAGAGCGCCATAGCATCGGCGTCGGCATAGGGATAGGTGTCCATGCGGATGCCGTCGATGCCCACGGTCTCAATCCACCAGATGCTGTTCTGGATGAGATAGCGGATGACGTGGGGATTGCGCTGGTTCAGGTCGGGCATAGTTGGCACGAACCATCCCTCCACCGTCTCGCGCTTGTCTATCTCCGAGGCGTAGGGGTCCATCACGGGCGTCAGTTTGTAGCTCGTCTGCAGATATTGCGCATTGGTCTTTCCCTCGGGGTTGTCCTTCAGCCACTCAGGCGCATTGAACCAGTCGGCCGAAGGCATGTCCTTCACCCAGGGGTGATCGAAGCCGCAATGATTGAAAATCATGTCCATCACCACCTTTAGTCCATGCTGATGGGCCTCGTCGACCAGACGTCGGTACTCGTCGTTGGTGCCGAAACGGGGGTCTACTTTGTAGTAGTCGGTGGTGGCATAGCCATGGTAGGTGCTGAAACCGTGGTCGTTGTCGGGCGAGTTGTTCTCCAGCACGGGGGTGAACCACAGGGCGGTAACGCCCAGCTCATTGAAGTAGTCGAGATGCTGGCGGATGCCCTCCAGGTCGCCGCCATGGCGCAGACTGGGCTGCGTGCGGTCGTTCTTATAGGCCGCCATACCCTTTATCTGGTCGTTGTCGGCGCGGCCGCTGGCAAAGCGGTCGGGCATGAGCATATAGAGCACGTCGGCATTGGTGAAGCCGCGGTGGGCCTCGCCGGCCATCTCACGGGCTTTCAGTTCGAAAGCCTTCTTGAGGGTCTTGCGGCCCACGCCGAATTTGAGCTGCATGGTGCCGGGCTGCGCACCGGAGAGGTTGAGATAGACGAGCAAGTAGTTGGGCGACTCAAGCCGCACGATGCTGTCTACGGCCACGCCGGGATAGTCGGTGGTCACTTCGGCCGCGCCGATGCCCTGTCCGTAGACCATCAGCTGCAGCGAGGCGTTTTTCATGCCGGCAAACCAGTTGGTCGGTTCTATTCTGTCTATTTTGGGTGCTGCGTTCATCATGGTCATGAAGCCTGCCGTCACACAGAGTAAAAAGAAACGTTTCATCATGGGTGTATAAAAGAAAGGAATGGTTCAATTGTGCAGTATCAAGGCGCTCTGCGGAGCCACCTCCACCTTGTCGGCAGTGAAGGTGTCGAGTCCGCTCTCATCGATGCGTCCGTCGCGGCACACCACGGTGTAGGTGCCCTGCGGCAGAGCTATCTCACGGGCCGTCTTGCCCGCATTGAGCACCACATAGATGTCCTGCCAGGCATCGCCGCCGGCATGGTCCTTCAGGCGGAAGGCCACGAAGCAAGGTGCCGTGGGCAGAAACTCCAGATGCTTCGACACAAGGGCGGCGGAGCCCAGGCGGAAGGCGGGATGATGGCCGCGCAGGGCGATGAGGCGCTTGTAGTAGTCCATCACGCCGGCATAGCGCAGCGGATTGTTCCAGTTGAGTTGGTTCACCGAGTCGGGCGACTCGAACGAGTTGTGCACGCCTTTCTTGTCGCGCAGCATCTCCTCGCCGCTAAGCATGAAAGGCACGCCCTGCGAGCAGAACACGGCCGTCTGGGCCAGCAGGTCGAGGCGGATGAGCTCTTCCTGTGTGATGCCGGGGATGGAGGTCTTGAGACGGTCGACGAGGCACATGTCGTCGTGACAGCTCACATAGCTTATCATCTGGGTGGGCTCTGTGGCCCAGGCCTCTTTGGTGTAGTTCACCCGGCTGTAGTCTATCTGCGGATGGGCCGTCATGCCGGCGATGCCGGCCTTCACGCTCTCCTCCTCGCCGGGCAGCGAGGCGAGGAAAGCCCCCTTGGTGTCGTCGCTGAAAGGACCGCGGAGAGCATCGCGCAGCTCATCGGAGAAAGCGGCAATACGCGGCATGTGCGGTATGTGCGCCTTGGTGGCCAGGCGCTCGCCGGAGAGAGCGCACTGCCCGGCGCTCCATCCCTCGCCATAGATGAAGATGGAGGGGTCTATCTCATCGACCGCCTTGCGGATGGCGTTCATGGTCTCTATGTCGTGCACGCCCATAAGGTCGAAACGGAATCCGTCGATATGGTACTCGTTGATCCAGTATTTCACCGACTCAATCATGAATTGCCGCATCAGGGGCCGGTCGGAGGCCGTTTCGTTGCCGCAGCCGGAGCCGTTGCTGTAGCTGCCGTCGGCATTCTTGCGGTAGTAGTAGTCGGGCCAGGTGCGCTGAAAGTTGGAGTGTTCGATGTCGTAAGTATGGTTGTACACCACATCGAGGATGACATGGATGCCGGCGCGGTGCAGGGCCTGCACCATCTGCTTGAACTCGCGGATGCGGCAGGCGGGGTCGTAGGGGTCGGTAGAGTAGCTGCCCTCGGGCACGTTGTAGTTCACCGGGTCGTAGCCCCAGTTGTACTTGTTGTCGGCGAGGCGTGTCTCATCGACCGAACCGAAGTCGTAAGAGGGCAGAATGTGCACGGCGTTCACCCCGAGCTCCTTCAGGTGGCCGATGGCCCAGGGCTCGGTGAGGGCGAGGAATTTGCCCGGATGCTCCGAACTGACACGCTTCACGGTCATGTCGGGGTCGAGGTTGATGTTGCGGGCGATGGAGAAGTCGCGGTGGTGCATCTCGTAGATGACGAGGTCGGCGGGTGACCGCAGTGGCAGTCTTTTGTCGTTCTCCCATCCCGGCGGATTGGTGGTGCCCAAGTCGAGCACATAGCCGCGCCTGCCGTTCACGCCCACCGCCCGGGCGCCGATGCCCGGTGTCTCCACCCACTGTTTGCGGTTGCCGGAGATGTCGAGGGTATAGTAGTATCCTCGCCAGTCGCCGCGCAAGGTGGCGCCCCACACGCAGTCGAAGGGTGCCTGCCGTTTCAGCCTCACGGTGCGCACAGGCTTGCCGCCCATACCCTCCTTGTAGAGGCGTAGTACCGGTTTTTTAGCATCGGGCGAGGCAACGAAGAGAAACAATGTCTCATGCATGGCGGTATCGTAGTGGCCGCCGTCGCCCACCAAGGGAGCCTGTGCCGGGGAGCACAGGGCCACCATGGAGAAGAGGGCAGAAAAGAGCAGTTTTTTCATGAGGTGACGGGTAATGGAGTTATTTTGCTATCAGGGAGACGGCGAATCCGCCACCGGGAGCTTCGGTGAGTTTGAGGGTGTCGCCCCGTTTCACCGTGCGTTTGGTGATGGTGTAGGCCTTGGGGTTCTTTTCATAGTGGGCATCCTTGGCGTCGGCGTAGATGGTGCATTCGTATTTGCGTCCTTTGTCGAGGAAGTCGAGTTTCACCACAGCCTTGTGGCCGTTCTCGTCGCACTTGCCGCCGATGAACCAGTTGTCGGTGCCTTTGGCCTTACGGGCCACGGTGATGTAGTCGGCAGGCTCGGCCTCCAGATAGCGGCTGTCGTCCCAGTCGCAGGCCACGTCGCGTATGAACTGGAAGGCGGGGGCCAGGTCGGGGCGCTCATAGTGCTCAGGCAGGTCGGCTGCCATCTGCAGGGGCGAGTACATGGTGAGGTAGAGGGCGAGCGAGCCGGCCAGCGTGATACGGGCCCACGACTTATTGTCGCTCCAGGTGTAGAGCTGGGTCTCGAAGATGCCCGGGGTATAATCCATCGGGCCGCCCTGCAGACGGGTGAAGGGCAGTATGCAGGTATGGTCGGGCCGGCTGCCGCCGAAGGCCTCATACTCGGTGCCGCGTGCGCTCTCGCCGCCCACCAGGTTGGGATAGGTGCGGCAGAGGCCGGTGGGGCGTGTGGCCTCATGGCTGTTCACCATGATGTGGTGCTTGGCGGCCTCTTTGATTACGTAGAGATAGTGGTTGTTCATCGACTGCGAGTAGTGATGGTCGCCGCGCGGTATCATATCGCCCACATAGCCGGTCTTCACGGCGTCGTAGCCATACTTGTTCATCAGTTCGTAGGCCTCTTTGATGTGGCGCTCGTAGTTCTGGGTCGACGACGAGGTCTCGTGGTGCATGAGCAGTTTCACGCCCTTGGAGTGGGCATACTCGTTGAGCATCTTGATGTCGAAGTCGGGATAGGGCGTCACGAAGTCGAAGACATCGCGCTTCCACATATTGGCCCAGTCTTCCCAGCCCACGTTCCAGCCCTCGACGAGCACTTCGTCGAGACCGTTCTTGGCGGCGAAGTCGATGTAGCGCTTCACCTTCTCGTTGTTGGCGCCGTGGCGGCCGTTGGGCTTGCACTTGGTATAGTCGATGGTGGCGAGGTCGACGGAGGGATAGTCCCAGGTATACGACCACTGGCTCTTGCCCACAATCATCTCCCACCACACACCGCAGTACTTGGTGGGGTGTATCCACGACACGTCGTCGAGGGCACAGGGCTCATTGAGGTTGAGGATGAGGTTGGAGGAGAGCATGTCGCGGGCGTCATCGCTCACCATGACAGTGCGCCAGGGGGTGTGGCAAGGTGTCTGCATGGCACCCTTCAGTCCGGTGGCATCGGGGGTGAGGTGGCTCACGAAGGTGTAGGGCTTCGGCAGCGGATAGCCCGAGGGTGTGGGGGCCGGGGTGTACTGGTTGCTGCCGCCATAGAGACGGGTGGTGAGAGCCGTGGTCTGCTCATCGACCAGTTCCAGGTGCATGGTGGCATAGTCGGCGCAGGCAGCCTCATGGATGTTGATATAGAGGCCGTCGTCGCTCTTCATCTGCAGCGAGGTCTGCACACCGGTCTCGGAGAAGACGGCCACCGACGAGTTGCCCCAATTGACGGCTGTCTTGAGGCGGCCTCGTATCTCGGAGAGGCGGGTCTGCTGCGTCTCCTGCTCCTGGGTGTCGTAGTCGCCGGGCAGCCACCAGGCGGTATGGTCGCCGGCCATGGCAAACTCAGTCATCTCTTCCTTGATGAGGAAATAGTTGAGTTCTCTCTGCTGGGGGAACTCATAGCGCAGGCCCATGCCGTCGTCGTAGACGCGGAAGCGTATCAAGATGGTGCGCTCCTGCAGGTCGAGGGCCAGTCCAGGTGCCTTGCCGTCGCCTTTGTAGGCGGGTTTCTCGATACCCTGCTTCAAGGTGACAGCCATTTCGTTGTAGTGGTTGCGTATGGTGGCCGTCTCGCCCCACACGGGGCGCCAGGTCTCGTCGAAAGAGGTCTGCGCCACATCGGCCACGGTGAAGTGGTCCATGAGGTCGGTCTCGTCGAGTCCTTTCGAGGCATGTTTGTCTTTGGCGAGCACCAGTCCGAGGTGCGAGGGATTTACCACGGCCTTGCCTTTGTAGGTCATTTCATAGGTGGGGCGGCCGCCGTCGGTAAGCGAGAAGGTTACGGCGATGTTGCCGTCGGGCGAGGTGACGGTCTGTGCGGCCGCGAGCAGCGGCAGCAGGAGCAGGGGTAGGGAAAAAAGCAGTTTTCGCATAGTCGATGTTTTCTTTTTTGGTGGGAGCAAACACACCTTTATTCTATTTACCGGCGGCCCGATTGGTCGATGAGCTCGGTGATGTTGTCGTTGAAGGCGGTGCTGCGCATCAGTTCCTCTATGCTCAGGTGCATGCGGTAGCGCCAGTAGTGGCGCGGATTGGCGGGGATGTTGATGCGCTCGGCATTGGCATCGGGCAGACGGAGACGCTCGTCGATGGCGAGCCAGTCCTGTATGGAGAGGATGCAGAGCATGGACGGACTGGTGAGGTGGCGCGACACGATGTCGCGGGCCAGCCAGCCGGGCAGCGGATGCGGGGCGGCATCGCCGCGGTAGAGCATGGTGTTATAATATTCCTGGGTGCGGTCGTAGTCCTCGTCCCACCACTGGCGCAGCGTGGGCATATCATGACTGGAGATGGTGCACACCGAGCGGTAGGGGTTGCGTGAGAGGTGGCCGAAGCGCACCGACGGGTCTTTGGGCATGGACTGCAGTTCGAGGCTCAGTATGCGCAACTCGTTCATCACCCAGGGCACGCAGTCGGGCACCATGCCCAGGTCCTCGGCACACACCAGCATGCGGGTGGCCTCTACCAGGCGCGGAAGCTTCTTCATGGCCTCGCGGTACCAGAACTGGTTGTTGCGACGGTAATAGAAGTCGTTGTAGAGGCGGTTGAAGACAAACTTGTGGTGCTCGGGGAGCTGCTTGTAGATAAAGTCGAACTGCACCGAGATGCGCGGGTGGAACTTTTCGGGCTGACGGTGGTCGCGCACGAAGAGCACGTCGCTGATGAGGGCGTAAAGACCGTCGCGCAGCATGATGTCGGTATCCGAAGTCTTGCCCATGAAGGCGGCCTCCACCTTGCGCTGTGTGTCAAACTCCGGCCGCATGCGGTAGCGGCAGTCGGCAGCGGGCTCCAGATAGTGCTCGCGCACCCACTGGGCATGTTCGTGGAAGATGCTGTCGAGCACCCAGTCGTTGATGAAGGGCTCGGTGAAGAGGGCCTCGTCGAAGGGCAGGCCGTAGGACTCTATCTCCTCGCGCGTCATGGGCAGGGCAGGCTGGAACTGGCCCAGCAGTCCGTGCACGGCGTGGGTGGGAATCTCCCAGATGCGGAAGAAGCCCAGCACATGGTCAATGCGGTAGGCATCGAAGTATTTCTGCATGTTGGAGAAACGGCGCAGCCACCAGGCGCAGCCGTCGGAGAGCATTTCCTCCCAGTTGTAGGTGGGGAATCCCCAGTTCTGTCCGTTCGCGGAGAAGTCATCGGGCGGTGCGCCGGCCTGTCCGTCGAGATGGAAGTAGCGGGGCTCCTGCCACACGTCACAGCCGTGGCGGTTCACGCCGATGGGAATGTCGCCCTTGAGGATAACACCACGCTCTCGGGCATGCTCATGTACGGCCTTCATCTGCTCGTTGAGCACAAACTGCACATAATAGTAGAAGGCCACTTCCTTGTAAGCCTTGGTGCGGGTGGAGGAGAGCGCGTGGCGCTCGGCCTCGTCCCAGGTGTTGTGGTCGGGCCAGCGGCTGAAGTCGGCCGTGCCGTAGAACTCGCGCAACTGGCTGTAGCGGGCGTAGGGCACGAGCCAGCTCTTGTTGTCCTCGAAGAACTGGCGGAAGGCGGGGGTGGCCATGGTCTGTTTGCCCTCCTGGGCGAAGATGGCCTGCAGGTAGCGCAGCTTGGCGCGGTTCACCTGTTCATAGTCTATCTGCGGTAGGGCGTTGAGGCGCTGGCGCGTCTCTTCCATCTCGGCACGCAACTTCTCGTCGGCCAGCGGGGGAAGCTGGCGCAGGTCGGCATACTGCGGATGAAGGGCGAAGATGCTGATGCAGCTATAGGGATAGCTGTCGGTCCAGGTGTGGGTGATGGTGGTGTCGTTGATGGGCAGTATCTGCAGCACGCGCTGATGGGTGTGCGCCACCCAGTCGACCATCATGGCGAGGTCGCCGAAGTCGCCCACGCCGAAACTGCCTTCTGAGCGCAGTGAGAACACCGGCACAAGGGTGCCCGCACACTTCACATCGTAGTGGGGGAAGTGGGCCTCGGCCAACTCATACACCACCACATCGCCGTCGTTCATCTCGGGCAGCACCACGAAGCGGTTGTCGCCGAGCTCCCACAGCGGGGTCACGTCCTCATCCTCGTCGAGGGCAACAAACTTGAACACGAGGCGGCCGCCCATAACCCGCGAGGCGTCGACGTCGACCACCCACTCGTTGTAGTTGTGCTCCGACATGGCCAGGGCGGCGGTGGCGGCCCAGTCGCCCAGGGCGGGTCCCTCACCGGTCACGGCAAGGCGCTCGTTGCGGCGCAGCTGCGGTGCCCTCACCTTGAGGCGCACGGTGCGCGGATAGGCGGTGGTGTGCAAGGGCTGGCCTGCGTGACGGTTCACACACTCGGTCATGGCGCTGCTGTAGAGATAGGCGTTGTCGGGAATGTCGCTCCAGTGGTCGTAGGCCACCATGCGGTCGCCCTTGCTGGCCTTGAGCTGGAGGCGGTGGGTTTCGAGGGTCCATTCGCGGCGCAGGGTCTTTTCGCCCTTCACCACACTGTAGTAGTAATCGACCGAAGCGTCGATTTTGGGCATGTTAATCTCGCACTGCCAACGGCATCCGTCGTAGGTGGTCATGCGGTAGACGGTCACGTCCTGATGTCCGTCGGCACTTTTCGACACCAGGTTGAGCATAAGCTCCTCGCCGAAGTTGGTGCGGTATTCTATATGAAATATAAGGTTCATAAGGCTATTAGGTTAATTGTTTGTGGCGGTAAAAGTACGAAATAATGATATTGGGTGGATGACGGAAATGCCAACTTTTTAGGAAAAATCCGTGCAAACGTTTGCATCACCACATCACCAGCAGATGAAGCCCTGTGGGCGAGAGCGCCACCTCCACCCTTTCCTTCCTGTCGGGCAGCAGCTTACGGGTGATGTAGTAGGACAGTTCGGTGGAGAGCACCCCCACCCCAGCACCGGCCACCACATCGTACCAATGGTGGCGGTTGCGGCACACGCGGTCCACGGCGGTGGCAGTGGCCACAGCATAGCCGGCCACGCTGACCCACGGACTGAGATGGCCGAACTCCTTGTGCAGCACGGTGGCTCCGCTGAAGGCGAAGGCAGCGTGGCCCGACGGCAGCGACCGGTGGTCGGTGCCGTCGGGGCGGCGCTCATGGATTGTATGCTTCAGACTATAGGTCACACCGGCGGTGAGGGCGTAGGAGAGCGCTGCTCCGCACAGAAACTGCGGCCAGGTGTGGCCGTTGTCGGCACCTGCTGCCTTGAGTGCGAAGGCGGCCGCCATGGGCAGATGTTCGAGCACATCGTCGGGTCCGTCGCCATGATAGGGCTTGTCTTGGGCCCAGGCCATGGCGGCGGCCAGGAAGAGGCAGGCTGCCAGCAGGCATCTTCGCATACCGGAAGGTTTAAGCGGTTTTCTTCTCCTTGATGGCAGTGACCGCGATGGCGCCCAGCACAAGCAAGACGCCCGACACAATCATCATGGTAGACTGATGGCCGCCCACCAGCCGGAAAACAAATCCGCCGCAGAGTGCGGCCACAATCTGCGGCACGCAGATGGTGCCGTTGAAGAGGCCCAGGTAGGCGCCCATATGGCCGTAGCCCTGCAGGGCATTGGTCACGAAGGTGAAGGGCATGGCCAGCATGGCAGCCCATGCGCAACCGATGAGCAGGAAGGGGATGACCATGAGCCACTTGTCGTGGACAAAGGGTATCAGGGCGAAACCGATGCCGCCGAGCACAAGGCTGAGGGCATAGGCCATCTTGGTGTTCTTGAACTGCGGCAGCAGGGCTGCCCACACCACGCTGCCCATGGCCTGGATGGCATAGAGCACACCGGTCCAGTTGCCGGCCACCTGATAGGCCTCACTCGCCGAGTCGGTAGTACCCCACACGGTCTCCGATACGGCATCTACCACATAGGTCCACATGTAGAGCAGGGCAGCCCAGCAGAAGAACTGCACCAGACCCACACGCCAGAAGGTGGCGGGAGCATTCTTGAGCAAGGTGAACCAGTCGGCTTTCTGCTCCTTCTCCTCCATCACCGGATTGTACATGGCATAGGTCTGCGGGTCCCATTCCTTCACCTTGGCCGTGGTGTAGAGCACGCAGAGGATGAGGATGAGCGCTCCAATATAGAACGACCATATCACGCTGTCGGGGACCACGCCCTCGGGGGCCACGTTTTTCAGTCCTATCCAGGTGAAGAAGAAGGGGAAGAGGAATCCCACCACGCTGCCCGCATTGCAGAGGAACGACTGAATGCTGTAGGCCTTGGCCTTCTGGCGGTCGTTCACCATGTCGCCCACCAGCATCTTGAAAGGCTGCATAGCCATATTGATGGAGGTGTCGAGCAGCATGAGGGCGAAAAGGCCGAAGATGAGCGCGGTGCTCACACTCATACCAAAGGAGCCTGAGTTGGGCAGCAGGCACATCACAGCCACGGCCATGGCGGCTCCTACAAATAAATAAGGTATACGGCGACCCAGACGGGTCCAGGTCTTGTCGGACAGGGTGCCTACAATGGGCTGCACAAGGATGCCCATGAGCGGTGGCAGAATCCAGAAGAAACTGAGTGAGTGGGGATCGGCACCCAAGGTGCGGAAGATACGCGAGATATTGCCGCTCTGCAGGGCATAGGCAATCTGTACTCCGAAAAAGCCGAAACTGAGGTTCCACAATTTCCAGAACGACAAGTCGGGCTTCTGTGTCAATTTTTTGTTCATAATCGGCTGTTTTTATGGTTTTATCTTTACATTTTCCTTTTTTTCTACCGTGTGGTGCCCCGCACAATGAGACGGGTCTTCACGATGCGGCGCTCCACCTTGTCGAGCGGCAGACGGCCCTCCACCTGACCGATGAGGATGTCGGCGGCCTCGCGGCCCACCTGCGAGCCGCGCTGCTCTACGGTGGTGAGCATGGGGTCGCACGAGATGGAGCGGTCGCTATTGGTAAACCCGCAGATAGAGATGTCGTCGGGCACACGCAGTCCCATGCGCTTGGCGGTGTAGAGGATGCCGATGGCGGTGTCGTCGTTCACGGCGAAGAAGGCGTCGGGAGCCTCGTCCATCTGCAGCAGCTCGGGAGTGATGCGCTCGGCATCGGCACGGTTGTCGCAGTAGCGTATCAGACGCTCGTCGGGTTTCAGGCCATTCTGCAGCAGGGCGTCCTTGTAGCCGTTGTAACGATTTTTCGATATCTCCAACTTCATGGAAGTGCCGTAGAAGGCGATACGGCGGCAGCCCGTCTGTATCAGATGGTCCACGGCATTGAGCGCCCCCTTGTAGTCGTCGACCACCACACGGCTGCAGTCTACCCCCGTGCAGATGCGGTCAAAAAACACCAGCGGCGTACCATGGTCGATAAGTTGCTGGAAATGGTCGTACCGCACGGTGTCCTTGGCCTGCGAAACGATTACGCCGCACACCTTATGCTCGAAAAACGACTGGCAGAGCTGCCGCTCGCGCTCATACTCCTCGCCGCTCTGCCCCACCATAATCTGATAGTCGAGCGCGGCAGCCATCTGCTCGATGCCGTTGAGCACCGACGAGAAGTAATAATGGGTGAACTGCGGCACGATGACGCCAATCACGCGCAATGGCTTGCTGCGGCTGTGGCGCAGACTCTCGGCCAGGACATTGGGGTAGAACTGGTGGTCGCGTGCATAGGCCTTGATGACCTCGCGCTTCTCGGCACTGATGCGCGGACTGTCCTTCAGGGCACGCGACACAGTGGCCACCGAAACGCCCAACGCCTCGGCGATGTCTTTCATCGTGATGGGAGTATTGTCTTTCATACCGGCAAGATTATCGATTGCAAATGTAGGAAAAAAACATACACATTGTTATCGCTCTCCAAAATTATAAATATTTTTACATGCGCAAACGTTTGCGCACTCTAAATAACATTTTTTAAACAAAAAAGTGTACAGCGAACAAGGAAGAGCACTAAATTTGCATCGTTCTGCAAGGAACACTGCTAACCGCAAGCTGTTGAAGACAATATAAACTACATATCATAACGTTAACTTAATAACCAAACAAGATGAAGCAGGTTAAAATCAGAATCCCTGTTAGGTTCTTTGCCCTCTTATGCGGGCTGTTCCTATCAGTGGGCGCCTTTGCACAGCAAATCACTGTGAATGGCCATGTAAAGGATGCAACCGGCGAACCCATCATCGGCGCCACCGTCCGCATAGTAGGACAGTCGGGCGGCGTGGTGAGCGATTTCGACGGTAATTTCACTATCGAAGCAGCATCCGGCTCTACCCTCTCCGTATCCTACATCGGATACCAGACACAGGAAGTGGCCGCTGCCCCCAATGTGGTGGTCACCCTGGAGGAAGATGCTGAGAACTCCCTCAACGAAGTGGTGGTCATCGGTTATGGTGTGGCCAAGAAAAGCGACCTCACCGGTGCCGTATCGGCACTCAAGCCCGATGCCAAGAACAAAGGTCTTGTGGTGAACCCGCAGGACATGCTGGCCGGTAAGGTGGCCGGTGTGAACATCACCAGCAACGACGGTGCTCCGGGCAGCGGCGCCATGATCCGCATCCGTGGCGGCTCGTCGCTCAACGCCTCCAACGACCCTCTGATCGTGATCGACGGTCTGGCCATGGACAACGACGGTGTGAAAGGTCTTTCCAACCCCCTCTCCATGATCAACCCGCAGGACATCGAGTCGTTCAACGTGCTCAAGGATGCCTCCGCCACCGCCATCTACGGTAGCCGTGGTTCTAACGGTGTGATCATCATCACCACCAAGAAGGGCAGCAAGGGCATGAAACCCCGTCTCTCCTATGCCGGTAGCGCCACGGTGAGCATGCGCCAGAAGAGCCTCGATGTGATGACGGGCGACGAGTACCGCGCCTTCATCAAGAAGATGTACGGCGAGGGCAGCATCCCCGTGAGCGCACTGGGTACCGCCAACACCGACTGGCAGGACGAGATTTACCGCACCGCCATCAGCCACGACCACAACGTGACTCTCTCCGGTGCCCTGAAGAACCTTCCCTACCGTGTATCGGTGGGCTATACCGACCAGAAAGGTATCCTCAAGACATCCGACTTCCAGCGCTTCACCGCTGCGTTGAACCTGAACCCCTCGTTCTTCAACAACCACCTGACGCTGAACCTCAACGGCAAGGGCATGTATGCCAAGACCAAGTATGCCGACACAGGTGCTGTGAGCGCAGCCGTGTACATGGACCCGACACAGGATCCCTACAGCTTCACATCGGAGTACCACAAGAACCTCCTGGGCGGCAGCCTGCAGCAGACGCTGAACAACTTCGGCGGCTACTTCCAGTGGCCGGTGGAGGCTGACTATGACGGCGACACCTCATGGCCCTTCACCTACCGCAGCGTGGCCAATATGCCTAACCCGATAGCCCTGCTCAACGGCCGCGACGAGAAAGCCGACAGCCGTTCCTTCATCGGCAGCGCCGACATCGACTACAAGGTGCACGGTTTTGAGGACCTCCGCCTGCACGCCACCCTGGGTGCCGACATCTCCGAGGGTGAGCAGAAGACCAACAACCAGCCTTGGTACACCGGCTCGATGTACTACGGCAGTGTGGGCCAGGAGAAGGTGCTGAAGCGCAACCTTCAGCTCTCCACCTATGCCCAGTACTACCACGACTTCGACGACGCCTACAAGAACCACTTCGACCTGATGGCCGGTTACGAGTGGCAGCACTTCTGGCGCGACGTGAAGAAAGACTATGTGGGCTACTATCCCTCCACCAGCCCCAACGCCGGCAAGGAGCGTCCCCACACCCCCTACCACTACCGCACCGACAGCTATCTGATCTCCTTCTTCGGACGTGCCAACTGGTCGCTCATGGACCGCTACTATGTGACCGCCACCGTGCGTGACGATGGTTCCTCTCGTTTCAAGGACCACTGGGCCGTATTCCCCTCGTTCGCCTTCGCTTGGAAGATCAACGACGAGAACAAGTTCCGTGAGATCACCTGGCTCTCCGACCTGAAGCTCCGTCTGGGCTGGGGTATGACCGGTCAGCAGGCCGGCGCCGTGCCCGACTACAGCTGGATACCGACCTACTCGCGCAACACCGGCACCGACAGCTTCTATCCTGTGACCGGCGACGGCACCCTGTACCGCCCGGACAACTACACCCCGAACCTGAAGTGGGAGACCACCACTACCTATAACATCGGACTCGACTGGGGTATCTTCGACCAGCGGCTCACCGGTACCGTAGACGTCTACTACCGCAAGACCACCGACCTGCTCAACTATGCTCCCTCGCTGCCCCTCTCCGCTTACCGCAACCAGAGCTGGCAGAACATCGGTACCCTGACCAACAAGGGTGTTGAGGCTACCTTGAGCTGGAAAGTGCTCCGTTCGAAAGACTGGTACTGGACCATCGACTACAACTTCACCTACAACCTGAACGAGATCACCGACCTGAACGGTGTGTCGAGCGACGGCTCGCCCGTGCCCAACACCGACATCAAGATTGGTACCGACCGTTACCTGCAGTATCAGCAGGTGGGCAACCCCATCAACTCGTTCTATGTGTTCCAGCAGGTGTACGACCAGAACGGCAAGCCCATCGAGAATGCCGTGGTGGACCGCAACGGCGACGGACAGATCACACAGGCCGACCGCTACTTCTATAAGAGCCCGGCAGCTCCCGTCACCATGGGTCTGTCGTCACGCCTGGAGTACAAGAACTGGGACCTCGGCTTCTCGCTCCGCGCCAGCATCGGCAACTATGTGTACAACAACAACGAGCAGGGCATGGCCAACGTGAACCCCACCGAGGTGTGGAAGAGCTCGCTGCTCTACATGAACAACTATACCTATGAGGCCATCGCACGCAACTGGCAGACCTACCAGATTACCTCGCAGCTGAGCGACTACTACGTGCACAACGCCTCCTTCCTGAAGTGCGACAACATCACACTGGGCTACAGCTTCCCCATCGGACGCGTCTACGCCACCGCCTCCAACGTGTTCACCATCACCAACTACGACGGTCTGGATCCTGAGGTGGGCAGCGGCTTCGACAGCAACATGTATCCGCGTCCCTTCTCCGTGATTGTGGGTCTGAACCTCAATTTTTAAGTCTACCCAGAAAACAAAAAGGAAATAAAAGTCATGAAAAGATTATATAAAAACCTGATTCCCGTAGCCGCCATCTCCATGGCACTCGGTATGGCTTCCTGCACCAGCGACCTCGACGTGGAGCCCCTGGACCCCAACATGTCGACTGAGGTGAGCGTAGAGGGCCTCTTCAACAAGTGCTACGCCAACATCGCCATGGCCGGCAACGGCGGCGCCAACGGCGACTGCGACATCGACGGTATCGACGGCGGTACCTCCGGCTACGTGCGCCAGATGTGGAACTCGAACGAGCTGCCCACCGACGAGGCCATCAACGGATGGGGCGACGACGGTATCGAGCAGTCGTGCTTCAACACCTACGATGAGAGCCACCCGATGCTGAACGGCTACTTCGCCCGACTCACCACCGGTATCACCTTCTGCAACCAGTATCTGGCCATCGCCGCCGACCACGACGCCACGATGACCGCCGAGGTGCGCTTCATCCGCGCCCTGAACTACTACCTGCTCATGGATGCCTTCGGACGCGTGCCCTTCGCCGAGTCGCTAGGCAACCCCGTCATCTTCAGCCGCCAGGAGATCTACGACTGGCTGGAGAATGAGCTGGTGAACAATGTGGAGCCCAACCTCTCCCCCGCCAAGGCCAAGAAGTCGAGCGACGCTGGTTACGGCCGCGTGGACAAGGCAGCAGCCTGGATACTCCTCTCGCGTCTGTACCTGAACGCCGAGGTATACACCGGCACCCCGCAGTGGGCCAAGGCCGCTGAGTATGCCAAGCGCGTGATGGACTCCGACTACCGTCTGAACACCACCAGCATCAACGGCTGGAGCGCTTACCAGATGCTGTTCATGGGCGACAACGGTGAGACCGACGCTGCCTACGAGGCCATCTTCCCCATCCTGCAGGATGGTCTGACCACCACCTCTTGGGGTACCTCGCTCTTCCTCTCCGCCGGCAGTTTCGACAGCGACATGCACGCCAACCCCAACAACCTAAGCTCCACCAACGGTGTGTCGGGACAGGTGTGGGGCGGCAACCGCGCAAGACCCAACCTCATCGAGAAGTTCTTCCCCAACCTCGACGCTCCGCAGGCTCCCTCCTATGAGATGCCCGCAGCAGCCGGCGACGACCGCGCCATCTTCGACGGTGTGGGACGCGAAATCAACAACCTGGACCGCGCTACCTTCAAGAACGGATATGCCGTGGCCAAGTTTGTGAACTTCAAGACCGACGGCTCATCCGGCCATGATGCCACCTTCATGGACGCCGACTTCTTCTTCTTCCGCACCGCAGAGGCTTACCTCACCTATGCCGAGGCCACCGCACGCCAGAACGGCGGCACCTGCACGGCCGATGGCATCAAGGCCATCAACGCCCTGCGCGCCCGCGCCCATGCCACCCAGCGCTCGGGCTACTCGCTCAACGACATTCTCGACGAGTGGAGCCGTGAGTTCTACTTCGAGGGCCGTCGCCGTGTAGACCTGATCCGCTTCGGCAAGTTCGGCGGCAACACCGACTATATCTGGCAGTGGAAGGGCGGTACCTACCAAGGACGCAACTTCGACGCCTACCGCAACATCTACGCCATCCCGGCAGCTCAGTTGCCCGCTTACAACAATGAGCAGAATCCTGGTTACTAAATCATAACAGAAAGGACAACAGATTATGAAAAATATTATAAAGTCAGCATTGTTCCTGCTCTGCAGCGTATGTCTCTTTACGGCCTGCGAGGACGACAATGACTCCAACCCCACCCTGGTAAGGCCCGCCACGTTCAAACTGAACACACCGGCCTACTCGAAGGCGTATACCGACCTGGCCTCGACACAGGCCATGCACTTCACCTGGTCACAGCCCGACTACGGCGGATTCCCCGTGGCAGCCCAGTATCAGATGCAGTTCTCACTGAGCGGCAACTTCACCACCTCGGTGGCAGAGGCTGAGGCCGACGAGAGCGGCAACACCAAAGCCGACTATGTGATGCTCGACCAGATCTACAACGGCTGCGAGGGCGATGTGGATCCCGCACAGCTGGCCAAGGGTCTGCAGCAGATTGCCCAGTGGGACGAGTCTGAGGTGCCCCCCTTCACCAACATCACCGCACGCCTGACCGCCGACTATGCCGGCGACACCATCTACTCGAACAACATCCAGTTTGCAGTGGTTCCCTACTATGTTGAACTGAAAGACGCTCCCATTGAGATTTGGTGGCTCATCGGTGGTGATATCTGCGACGGTTCATGGGGTGGCGACTATGGCAAGTGCGTGATACCTCTGCAGCCCATCGAAGGCATCGAGTATGACAAGAAGACCGGCAAGGGCGAGATTCGCTGGATTGGCTATCTGGCCGGCAAAGGCTTCAAGCTACGCGGCTCCATGGACGACAACTGGGCCACCCAGTGGGGACAAGGCAATACCTTCGGCACATTCGTGAAGAATGACGGTGGTTCCGGCAACATCACCGTGCCCGAAGCTGGCTACTATGAAGTGCGCCTCAACACCCAGAGCGACAACCTCTATGTGACGGCCTACTCTGAGACACCGAAGGTGTTCAGCGGCATGGCTATCTCCGGTACGTTCAACGACTGGGGCGATACCGAGATGAAGCCCTGCTTCACCTACGACGGTGCCCAGAACCATGACTGGTATGTGGTGCAGACCTTCGCCGCCGGCGATAAGTTCAAGACCAAGGAAGCCGGCTCGTGGGACTACAACCGCGGCGGTGACCCCATTCTGAGAGAAGACGGCCTGTACGTGTTCGGTACCCAGGGCGGTGCTGACATCGTAGTGCCAGAAGACGGCAACTACATGGTGTTCTTCAACGACATCACCGGTTTCATACGTCTTATCAAGCAGTAATCTAACGCTAAAAAGAAACAACTATGATGAAGAAAATATTATATGGTCTGACACTGATTGCCGCCATGGCATCATGTACCGACGACTATACCGACTGGGCCAACCCCCTGAGCAATGCCGAGGAGGCCGCCAAGACGGTGGAGATGACGGTAGGACAGGCTCCTGAGGTGAATCTTGCCACAGCCGGCGAGACCGTGCAACTGTTCGTACCCACACTCAAGATAAGCGATGAGGCCACCAACGCCTACACCGTGGAACTCTACAAAAATCCCTACGTGCCCCATGAGAGCGAGCACGCCACACTGACCACCGACGCCGAGGGCCGCGTGGCCGCTGCCGACCTGCAGCAGGCCGTGGTGTCCATCTTCGGCGCCCGTCCGGAACTCCGTGAAGTGGGACTGCTGGTGACCTGCCTCACCACCGTGGGCTCACAGACCTTCAAGAACGAAGGCGCTACCCAGCTCAATGTGACCCCGAAGGCTCCCTTCATCGACACCGCCTACTACCTGGTGGGCGACATGGCCGCCTGGAACAAGGAGGGCGCGCTGGCCTTCACCCACAAGGGTGGCGGCGACGTGTACGACAATCCTGAGTTTGAAATCGTGTTCACCACCACCGCCGACAACCAGTACTGGAAGATTATCCCCGGCACCAACTACGACAACGACTTCTGGGCCGAGGGTGAGACCGGTGTGGTAGGCACCGCCGTGGACGGTGACACCAGCCTGGAGGGCGACCTCACCACCATGCATCCGCAGGCCGGCAAGATAGAGCAGGCCGGTATCTACCGCATGACCATCAACATGATGAACTACACCTACAAGCTCGAGAAGTTCGACTTCGCACAGTTTGTCTACTTCATCGGTGCCACCGACGGATGGAGTGAGTCTGTTCAGAAACTCGAGAGCCCCAACCTCGACGGCAACTACAGCGGCTATGTGTATCTGGCCGACCCCAAAGGATGGGGACTCGACTTCAAACTGCAGCGTACGGCCGGCTCGTGGGACAATGAAATCAACTACGAGACCTTCAGCAGCGTAACGGGCGACCTGTCGCGGGGTGACGGCTCCAACATACACGGCACCGCAGGCGAGGGTATCTACTACCTCACCCTCAACCTGGCTACCGGCACCATGAACGGTGTGAAGATCAACAACATGAATCTGGTGGGCGACTTTAACGGATGGAATCCCGGCGACGACGCACAGCAGATGACCTGGGACGCCGAGAACTACTGCTACGTAATCAACAACGCCGGTGTGAACGGCAACGGCTGGAAGTTCACCGCCAACAACTCGTGGGACATCAACCTGGGCGGAAACGACAGCGTAGAGCCCTCGATGAACATCTCCGACCTGGTGGGCGGCGGTAAGAACCTGGGCGCAGTGGGCAAGACCATCAAGCTCTACCCCACCCGCAAGACCTCTAACAAGATTTACTGCACAGTGGAATAAGACAATGCATCGAAAAGAGGTCTCACCCCGGAAAGAGTGAGACCTCTTTTTTCTTCTCTCCCTATTTCTTATCCAAAGCAAAAGGCAAAACATAATCAAGCTGAAAAATGAAAAAACTCTACACCACCCTACCCTTGCTCTTCCTGCCGCTGCTGATGATGGCGCAGGGGTGGCCCTCGCAATACAAAGGCGTGATGCTGCAGGGATTCTACTGGGACTCCTACGATGCCACCAAATGGACCAATCTGCAGGACCAGGCCAAAGAACTGGGACAATACTTCGACCTGGTGTGGCTGCCGCAAAGCGCCAACTGCGGCGGACAGTCGATGGGCTACGATGACCTCTACTGGTTCGCCGACTACAACAGCTCGTTCGGCAGCGAGGCCGAACTGCGCAGCCTCATCAAGGCCTTCAAGGACAACGGTATCGGCACCATCGCCGATGTGGTGATCAACCACCGCAAGAACAAGTCGAACTGGGTGGACTTCCCCAAGGAGACCTACAACGGGGTGACCTATGAGCTCACCTCGACCGACATCTGCAGCGACGACGACGGCGGTGCCACCAAGCAGTGGGCCGACCAGAACGGCTACTCGCTCTCGCCCAACAAAGACACCGGCGAGGGATGGAGTGGCATGCGCGACCTGGACCACAAGAGCGAGAACGTGCAGACCAGCGTGAAGGCCTATCTCAAGATGCTGCTCGAAGACCTGGGCTACACCGGATTCCGCTACGACATGGTGAAGGGCTACAGCGGCTCGTACACCAAACTCTACAACGACTACGCACAGCCCACCTACAGCGTGGGCGAGTGCTGGGACGGCACCAACACCATACGCAACTGGATAGACGCCACCGAGAAGACCTCGGCCGCCTTCGACTTCCAGTTCCGCTACACCGTGCGCAACGCCATCAACCGCAACGACTGGACCCAGCTGGGCAAGCAGAACGAAGGCAACTGGCCCCTGGTGAGCAGCAGTTACCAAAACGGCGAGTACCGCCGCTGGGCCGTCACCTTCGTGGAGAACCACGACACCGAGCGCCGCTCCAACGCCGCCCAGGACCCCATCGTGCGCGACACGCTGGCCGCCAACGCCTACCTGCTGGCCATGCCCGGCACGCCCTGCGTGTTCCTGACCCACTGGATGGCCTGCAAGAAAGACATCAAGATGATGATCAACGCCCGCAAAGCCGCCGGCATACACAACGAGAGCAGCTACGCCAACCACACCAACAGCACCGGCTACTACGGGGTGCGCGTGACGGGCGACAAGGCGCAGCTCCTGGCCGTGGTGGGCAACAACGTGGCCAACTACACCCCCAACGAGCAGTGGCAGGCTATCATCAAGGGCTACCACTATGCCTACTACCTGAACCGCCAGGCCGAAACGGCATGGATTGACCTGCCCTCAGGACAGTATGACGGTGCACAGACGGCCACCCTGACCGCCGTGAGCCAGCAGGAGGGCGCCAAGATGGTGTACACCACCGACGGCTCCACCCCCACCGCACAGAGCGCACAGGCCACCACCGGCACCACCGTCAACATTCCCGTAGGTACCACCGTGCTGAAAGTGGCCCTGCTCACGGGTACCACCGTGGGCGAGGTGGTGACACGCGAATACACCGTGACCTCGTTCGAACCGCACGACATCACCGCCTATGTGAACACCGACGAGGTGGGATGGACCAGCGTGAACTTCTGGACCTGGGGCGGCGACGGCACACACACACCCGCCAACAGTTCCTGGCCCGGCGACAAGGTGACCGCCACCGTGCAGAAAGACGGCCGCAACTGGTATGTGAAGACCTACCGCATGAACAGTGCCAACGACTGCGTGAACTTCGTGTTCAGCACCAATTCGGGCAGTCCGCAAACCGTGGATGTGAACAACATCAGCGAAGACACCTTCTTCGTCATCTCAGCCGAGACAGAGGGCGGCAAAAACAAGGTAAACACCCTCTCCGCAGGCATCGACAATGCCGTGGCCGAACAACCCACCGCTACGGGCACCACCATCTACACTGCCGACGGCCGACTAGTGCGCACCCTGGCTCCCGGCGAGCGAATGGAACAGGTGCTCCCCACACTGCCCCGTGGTCTCTACATCACCGGCGGCAAGAAATATGTGGTGAGATAAAAACCATCTCCTCCCTTCTGCTATCATGAAAGGCGGAGCTTCCCTCAAAAGGAGGCTCCGCTTTTTTTGACACTTATACTACGTTAAGAAAAACAAAAACGCCGCCATGTGTAGAAAAATATTGTATTTTTGCAGCGATATACAAAACAAATCCTAACCAAATAATAGAGAAAGCAATGAAAAAGACCCTTCAAACCGTATGCGCCGCACTGGCAGTCCTCGCCGTGCTCGCACTCACCGGATGTAAAGACACCGCCGCCCTGAAAAGCGCTGTAGAAGAAGCCAACAAAAACCTGCCCCAGCTGCTGGCATCGGTAGGACAGGCCACCGGCCTGACAGTGGACGATAACGCACTGACCTGCGAACTGACCGCCAACGGCCTTTCGGCCGCCGATCAGGCCGTGATAGGCAAGTATGCCGCCCTAGAGCTGCAGCGCACGCTGCCCGACCTGATGAAGATGGCCGTGGAGAACGGCCTGACCCTGAAATGCAACGTGAAGAACGAGAACGGCGAGAGCACACCCGTGGAGGTGAGCGCCGATGAACTGAAAACCCTCGGCGACCAGTTTGCCGCTGCCGGCGGACAGGTAGCCCCCGTGGTACTTCCCCTCTACAACGCCGCCCTGAAGAGCAGTCTGCCGCTTGAAATAGGCGAAGGCCTGACCCTGAAAGACGTGAAACTGAAAGAAGGCAAGCAGACCTTCTTCATCAACGTAGACGATGAGAAAACCAAATTCGATGATGTGCGCGGCAAGATTGTGAAGAGTCTGGAGAACGCCAGCGAGAAAGTGTCGCTGGCCGGCATCAACCTCAGCATGGTGCTTCCGCTGCTGCAGGAGCTCAACTATGAGGCCATCTTCCGCTACTCGGCCAAGGGCGGCAAGGAGACCTTCATGGAAATCACCGCACAAGAGATAAAAGACTTTCTCGCCAAAGGCGATGCCCCTGCAGAGGAGGCTAAATAAATGACCCCATACATGAGAAAATTATTTGTCATCCTGCTTTGCACCTGCGCACTGACCGCCATGGCCGACGGCAAGTATGTGGGCGGCGATATCTCGCTGCTGCCCTCCTACACCGGCCATGGCGCCCTCTACTACGACACCGACGGCAACCGCATCGATGCCCCGCTCACCTATTTCAAGGAGCTGGGCATGAACGCCATGCGCGTGAGGCTCTTCGTTGACCCCTCGAAAGCCTCCAGCGACGACAAGGGGCAGGGCGTGTGCCAGGACCTGGACTATGTGAAAGCCCTGGGCAAGGAAATCAAGGAGGCCGGCATGGCCCTCATGCTCGACTTCCACTACTCCGACTCCTGGGCAGACCCCGCCAAGCAGTGGACTCCCGACAGTTGGACCGGACTGAGCGACGACGAGCTCTACACCCGCATCTACGAGTACACCAAGGAGGCACTGCAGCAGATGAAGGCGGCCGGTGCCACACCCGACTTCATACAGACGGGCAACGAGATAAGCTACGGCATGCTCTGGGGCAAAATGAGCGACCCCGCCAATACGCTGAAGAAATGCTATGTGAACAGCGATGCCAACTGGCCCCGGTTCACCACCCTGCTCAAGAAGGCCATAAGTGCCTGCCGTGAGGAATGCCCTCAGGCCAAGGTGGTGATACACACCGAGCGTGTGGCACAAAACGAGGTGCTGAAATCTTTCTACGACAAGATGAGCAGCTACGGGGTGGACTACGATATCATCGGCCTCTCCTACTACCCCTACTACCACGGCAGCCTCACCGTGCTGGAAGGCGCCCTCAACAAGATGGAGGCCAACTTCCCCGAGAAGGAAATCATGCTGGTGGAGACCGGCTACTACCACGACTGGCAGCCCAACGACGTGACATACGACCTTTCCTACACCTACCCCATCAGCGGCGAGGGCCAGAAGGCCTTCACCGAGGCGCTCATCGCCAAGCTCAACACCCATGAGAAGGTGACCGGACTCTTCTGGTGGTTCATGGAGGCCAACGAGCACGGACTCGACTGGAACACACAGCGCGTGACCGACAAATGGTACAACGCCGGACTCTTCGACAACCAGACCGGCAAGGCCGAACCCGCCATCAAGGTGCTGAAAGACTTCCTCGGACAAGACGGCATTGAGGCGCTGCCCGTAAGCTACGAGGCCCAGCATTCCGTGTACACCCTCGACGGTCGCTCCGTAGAGCGCCCCACGGCCCCCGGTCTCTACATCATCGACGGGAAAAAGCAACTGATAAGACGATAGCCGGCACGGCAGCCACAACCAATCAACCTATACACAAGGCGGGATACCCTTCAAAGGGCATCCCGCCTTGTGTGTCTGAAGTCAGCCTATTGCGCCCGCTACTACAGTTTCTCAATTCTCAGCGTCTGGTCGCAATAGTCGATTACGGCCGGACGGTGGGTGATAAAGATGACGGTGCGGTTGTGCTTCGCCAGAATGTTCTGCAGCAGCTGGCGCTCCGTCTCCGGGTCAAGGGCGCTGGTAGCCTCGTCGAAGAGCATCACGGCGCGGTCGCGCAGCAAGGCGCGGGCAATGGCGATGCGCTGGGCCTGTCCCTCGCTGAGACCGCCGCCCGACTCGGAACACACAGTGTCGAGGCCATCGGGCAGTTCCATCACGAAGTCGGCGCAACTGGTGTGAAGGGCCTCCTCCATCTCCTGCTGGGTGGCGCTGAGCTTGCCCAGCCGCAGATTGTCGCGTATGGTGCCGCTCATGAGCGTATTGCCCTGGGGTACATAGACGAAATTACAGCGCGTGCGGGGCGACAGCTCACGGCTACGGTGCTTGTTGTAAATCTCCACCGTGCCCTCCTTGGGCTTGAAGAGCGCCAGAATCATACGTACCAGCGTGGTCTTGCCGGCTCCCGTCTCACCCAGAATGGCGGTACAGCTGCCCGGCGGGAAGTCGAAGGTGAGATGGTCTATCACGTTGATGTCGGCATCCTGATAAGCATACGACACATCCTTGAAACGAATACCGCAGGGCGAGCCCATCTCGATAGGGTCGCCCTGTTCCTCTAACGGGTTCTCCTCCAGTTCCATCAGTCGCTCGGCGGCCGTAAACACCGACACGAAAGCCGGCGCCAGACGGGTGAGGCTTCGGGCAGGCGTCTGCACCTTGTTCACCAACTGCAGGAAAGCCGCCATACCACCGAAGGTGAGCGTGTGGTTGGCCAGCCGGAGCGCACTCCACAGGAAGGCCACCAGATAACCGATGGTGAATCCCAGGTTGAGCACCAGATTGGAGAAGACGGAGAAGACGGTGCGCTTCACCACCTTCTGTCTGAGCTCGCTCTGTGTATTCTCCAACCGGTTCACCATCTCATCGTCGCTCTCCAGGGTTTTGATGAGCATGCGGTTCTGTATGGTCTCGGTGAGCACGCTCTGCACCTTACTGTCGGAGGTGCGCACATCGCGCGATAGCTCTCGCATCTTGCGCATATACACCCTGCTGAGCAGTATAAACACCGGTATCATGGCCACGATGATGAGAGAGAGCACCTTGTCCATGAAGAACAGGTAGAAGAAGGCACCCAAGAACATGGTGAGGGTAGACAGTGTGTTGGGTATCACCTCCGTCAGGAAGTTGATCACATTGTTCACGTCCAGCTCCAGGCGGTTGAGCACATCGCCGCTGTGGCGGGCTTCCTTGCCGTGCCACTCCGAGCGCAGTATGCGGTCGAGCATGCGCTGCTGCATGCGGTTCTGCGCCTTGATGCCCAGAATGTTGCGTATCCAGATGCTGGAGATATGCAGGGCGAAGTCGATAAGATAAAGCAGGCCCATGAATCCCACCGCCATATAGATGCTGCCCTCCACATGGCCGGCGGCCACGTCGACGGCATGCTGCACACCCCATACCATGGAGAGGCTCACACCCACCTCCAACAGTCCGATGGAGGCATTGAGAATAGCCTGCAGGTGGTTGCCCTTCCAGGCTCTCCAGAGCCAGAGGAGCAGTTCCTTGACGGTATATTTACTCTCAGCAACCCTAAGATAACTTTTCAAGCCCATAGCTGTACTATCTTGTATCGGCCCCCCACATCATCTTCTCACGCAGCGTGGCGAAGTAGCTGTGGTCGGGGCGTTTTATAATTCTAATCACATACGGTGCCTTGCTGATGACGAGGGTGCGGTCCTCAGTGCAGTCTTGCGAACGGCCGTCGACGGCCACCAGGAACTGATGGCTGCGGCTGGTGACACTGAGCCGCACCACAGCCGTATCGGGCACCACGAGTGGCCGCACATTGAGGCTGTGGGGCGCCACCGGAGTGAGGCACACCACTCCCGTGGCAGGAGCGAGGATAGGACCGCCATTGGAGAGCGAGTAGGCAGTGCTGCCCGTGGGGGTACTCACGATGAGTCCGTCGGCCTGGTAGGTCATGAGATACTCACCGTCAATCTCCGTGCGGATGGAGATCATCGAGGCATTGTCGCGCTTCAGCACGGCGATATCGTTGAGGGCATAGGGACTCTCCAGGGGCCGTCCGTCGTCGGCCTGCATCATAATCACGGTATGCTCCTCCACGCGGTACTCTCCGCGCAGGATGGCGCGCAGCGAGAGTTCTATCTCCTGCGGAGTGATATCGGCCAGGAAACCCAACCGCCCCGTGTTGACACCCACGATGGGAATGCCCTTTCTGCCAACAAGCCTGGCGGCATTGAGGAAAGTGCCGTCGCCGCCCATCGAGATTACATAGTCGGCCTCAAAGTCACTGCCCTCGAACGAGGGCACACCGGCGGGCGGCACATGCCCCCTCTGGCGTAGGAACTCGAGGAAACCGCGCTCCACACACATCTCAATACCCTGCGAGGCAAGGTATTGCATGACGCGGGCCGTGGAGACCGATTTCTCGGCCTGGTACACATTTCCGAAGAGGGCGAATCGCAGCTTCTTTACCGGCATATTCAGTGGTTTTTTCTTTCTTTTGCCATGTCGGCAGTGCCGGCTTGCCACAAGGAGCATCCCCGGCCCTTCCGCACAAGGCGGCATGAGAGTGCAAAAATACATTTTTTTGGCGACAAAGAAAAATAAAAGGCCCAAAAACCGCATCATTTCGACGTATCGGCCCGGCGGTCAGGAAACTTTTTATATAAAACAGAATTGGCGGTGTGCCGAACATTTCGTATATTTGCCACGCAGAAAGCGACAACGACAACAGTCTTCAAGAAAAACTATATGAAAAAAGCATACGTATTCCTGGCCGAAGGTTTTGAGGAAATCGAGGCCCTTACCCCCGTCGACATCCTGCGCCGGGGCGGTGTGGACGTGACGACACTGAGTGTGACCGGCCAGCGCGCCGTGACCTCCTCGCACCAGGTGACCGTACTGGCCGATGCCCTTATGGAAGAGGCCGACCTGGAAAGCGCCGACCTGCTCGTGCTGCCCGGCGGCATGCCCGGCTCGGCCCATCTCAATGCCCACGAGGCAGTTCGCGGGGCACTCACCCGCCATGCCGCTGCCGGCAAGGTAATAGGCGCCATCTGCGCCGCTCCCATGGTGCTCGGCTCGCTGGGGCTGCTGCGCGGACGCCGCGCCACCTGCTCGCCCGGTTTCGAGGAGTGGCTCGAAGGTGCCACCTGCACGGGCGAGCTGGTCACCACCGACGGTCCTTTCATCACCGGCAAGGGCCCTGGAGCCGCCATGCCCTTCGCCTACACACTGCTCTCACTCTTCGTACCAGAAGAGGAGGTGCACACCCTGCAGGGCAAAATGCAGTTCCTGCAACTCACAGGCAGAGAATAAGATCCGAACGCAACGCATATGACCGACATACTGGAACAGGACGTGATGTACGCACCGGGGGTAGGACCCTCGCGCAAGAAGATACTTGAGGCCGAACTGGGCATCAAGACCTTCGGCGACCTGCTGCAGTACTACCCCTACAAGTATGTGGACCGTAGCCGCGTCTACACGGTGCGCGAACTGAACGCCGACATGCCCTTCGTGCAACTGAAGGGTCAGATACTGAGTTTCGACCTCTTCGACAATGGTCCCCGCAACAAACGCCTTGTGGCCCACTTCTCCGACTCTACCGGCATCGTAGACCTTATTTGGTTCGCACGCACCCAATACATCACCAAGACCTACCGCACCGGCGTGCCCTACATCGTGTTCGGAAGGCCCTCTGTCTACGGAGGGCGCTTCCAGGTAGCACACCCGGAGATAGAACCGGCCGAGAACCTGCAGCTCTCGGGCATGGGCATGCAGCCCTACTACAACACTACCGAGAAGATGAAGAAGGCGGGGTTCACCTCGCGCACCATGGAGAAAATAACGCGCGGCCTGCTGGAGCGCCTCACCGCTCCGCTCGAAGAGACCCTTCCTGCCTTTCTCACCCAAAGCCTGGGGCTCGTGTCGCGCGACGAGGCCATACGCCGGGTGCACTACCCCCACAATGCCAACGAGGTGGAGCGCGCCCGCTACCGGCTCAAATTTGAAGAGCTCTTCTACGTGCAGCTCAACATACTGCGCTACGCCAGCGACCACCGCCGCAAATACCGGGGATACGTCTTCTCACAGGTAGGCCATTTCTTCAACACCTTCTACCACAACCACCTACCCTTCTCGCTCACCGACGCACAGAAGAGAGTGACGCGCGAGATACGCAAAGACGTGGGCAGCGGACAGCAGATGAACCGTCTGCTGCAGGGCGACGTGGGCGCCGGAAAGACCCTGGTGGCCCTCATGGCCATGCTGCTGGCGCTGGACAACGGTTTCCAGGCCTGCATCATGGCCCCCACCGAGATACTCGCCGAACAGCACCTGGCCACCATCAGCCAACTGCTCGAGGGCATGGACGTGAACGTGCGCCTGCTCACCGGCATCGTGAAGGGGAAACGGCGCCAGGAGGTGCTCGACGGACTGATAGCAGGCGAGGTGCAGATACTGGTGGGCACCCATGCCCTCATAGAAGACAACGTGCAGTTTAAACGGCTCGGGCTAGCCGTCATCGACGAGCAACACCGCTTCGGTGTGGAACAGCGGTCACGCCTGTGGACCAAAAGCGAGCGGCCGCCCCATATTCTCGTGATGACAGCCACCCCCATACCGCGCACTCTCGCCATGACCATCTACGGCGACCTCGACGTGAGCGTGATCGACGAACTGCCCCCGGGCCGCAAACCCGTGGAAACCGAGCACTACTACGACCAGCAGCTCAGCACCCTCTATGAGGGCATACGGCGCCAGGTAAGAGCCGGCAGACAGGTCTACATCGTGTTCCCCCTGATCAAGGAAAGCGAGAAGAGCGACCTGAAAAACCTGGAAGACGGCTACGAGGCCCTGAAGGAGGTGTTCGCAGAATTCAGCCTGAGCAAGATACACGGCAAGATGAAACCCCGCGACAAGGAAGCCGAGATGCAGCGTTTCCTGAACAAGGAGACACAGATACTGGTGGCCACCACGGTGATAGAAGTGGGTGTCAATGTGCCCAACGCCTCGGTCATGGTGATACTCGACGCACAGCGCTTCGGGCTCTCCCAGCTGCACCAGCTCAGAGGGCGTGTGGGTAGAGGCGCCGACCAGTCGTACTGTTTCCTCATCACCCCTTACAAACTGAGCGAGGACACCCGTAGGCGCATCGACATCATGTGCCGCACCAACGACGGATTCGAGATAGCCGAGGCCGACCTCAAGCTGCGCGGGCCCGGCGATCTGGAGGGCACACAGCAGAGCGGAATGGCCTTCGACCTGAAAATAGCCAACATAGCGCGCGACGGCCAAATCGTGCAGACAGCACGCGAGGAAGCCCAGAAAATCATCGAACGCGACCCACTGGGCGAACTGCCGGAACACCGTCTGCTGTGGCAACGCCTCTATGCCCTACGCCGCACCAATATCAATTGGGCCGCCATTTCCTGAGCGCAAATATGTGTTAAATCGTCTGCAAAACCGTTAATCAAATAGGTTTTTCAGAAAGAATTTGTTACTTTTGCACAGGTAAAATAATTTTTGTGCATTATTTGTGCCTTATTTTACCACAAGACGCTGGGCCTTTGCCCAAGAAGAAACAATAAAAAAGGGATTATGAATTTCAGCAAGACGATAAAAACTTTTGTGACAACGATATTGGTGGCGGCGACGTCACTGCCCACGATAGCCCAGGACAAACTGGCCATGCAGGCTCCCGTGGACCGCAAACTGAAAGTACTCGACACACTGGCACTGCAAAGCGTGCTGGAGAGAGAATCGATGGAAATGCCCGCTTCGGCCCTCTATCAGGACTGGGACAACCGCTACGCCCACAAGGCCACGGCGCTGCCCGACAGTTTCCGCATCAACCTGCGCGGTTTCTGCATGCCCACACCGAGCCGTGTGATCACCTCCAACTTCGGCCCGCGCTGGGGACGCCAGCACAAGGGCCTCGACATCAAGGTGTATATCGGCGACACCATCCGCGCCGCCTTCTCCGGCAAAGTGCGCGTGGTGAGATATGAGGCCAAAGGCTATGGCAACTATGTGGTGATACGCCACAACAACGGTCTGGAGACCATCTATGGCCACATGTCGAAGCATTTGGTGAGAGAAAACCAGAACGTAAGAGCCGGCGACCCCATCGGTCTGGGCGGCAACACCGGCCGCAGCACCGGCTCGCACCTCCACTTTGAGACCCGCCTCTGCGGTGTGGCCCTCAACCCCGCCCTTTTCTTCGACTTCCGCGCACAGGACGTGACGGGCGACTCCTACCTCTTCCGCAAGAGAAACATGGAGTCGGAGTCGGCACGCGCCACCCGTGAGCGCGGCCAGAAAGTGACCGGCGGCTACACCCACGAAGAGGTGACCGGCAAGAAAGAGCCCGCACGAGCCACCGCCAGCGCCACAGAGAGCAAGAGCTCCACACGCTACCACAAGGTGGAACAGGGCGAGACCATCTACTCGATAGCCCGCAAATACGGCATCACTGTAGAGACACTGGCCAAGATGAACCACATCGGTGACAACATGCGCGTGAGAGTGGGACAGCTGCTCCGCTACTCATAAACCACACAGCAAACATTCCATTACCTACCAATAAGAGCGCTGGAAAACCTGACGGTTTCCAGCGCTCTCTATTTTTCACACGATGTTTCTCTTTACTTGCCCGTGGCCTTGCGGGTAGACGTGGCAGTGGCCTTCTTCTGCTGCACGGTGACAGGCTGAGCCACACGGGCACGCGGCTGGGCCGTGGGCGACAGTTTCTGCTGACTGGGCTTCGCCTTGGGCTGTATGGTGGTCTGCGGAGCTGCAGAGGCTTTCGGACGTACCGCTTTCTTACGGGCTGTGGTCCTATTCGACGGTGTCTTCTGCTGCACGGTGCCTACCGGCTGGGCTTTCACCTTGGCCTTCGTCTTGACCTCCTGGGCAACGGCACTGCCGCAGAACGAGGCGGCTATCATGACCGCCATGCTGAGAACAAATTTTTTCATAAGCGTTTATTGTTTGGGGTATTATAAAAAGTTTCTTATTTCATCTTCCTAAGCAAGGCCCGCACCAAGAACCATGCATGCATGGCGAGGGTACGCCCGAGCCCATAGTGGTGCCTCATCACGCGGAAACGCTCCTTGAGCGAGGCGCGGTGGTTTTTCGTGGTCTGCCCCTCGTTCAGATAGTCCACCACGGGCTGATGCAAATGCAAGAGGCGCAAGCCCTTCTCATCGGCCTGGCGCATCACCCGTATGCACCAGTCCACATCGGCCGAGAAACGGTAAGAGAGGTCGTAGGGAGCCGCCTGTGCCAGGTCGGTGCGGGCATAGAAAGCCTGATGGCACACCAGCATACCCTGGAGGAACGACCGCCAGGTGAGCACATCGGGCGGGGTGAGATGGCGCGGACCCAGGTAGCGGCCGTCGTCGTCGACGATATTGGTATCGCCGTAGAGCACGGCAGGCCATGCCTGGTCGGCCGTCTGTGCCTCTGCCGCCTTGCGGGCTATCTCGCTGAGGGTTTGCGGAGAGGGGAACTTGTCGCCGGCATTGAGGAAGCACACATACTGCCCTGTGGCCATGCGCAGGCCCTTGTTCATGGCATCGTAGATGCCCTTGTCGGGCTCTGACAGCCACCGCACGCTGTGCCCGTGCCCCTGCCCGCTGTTGCTGTCATGCTCATACTGCTCTATCAGACGGCGTGTGCCGTCGTTGGAGCCACCGTCGATGATGAGGTGCTCCACATCGGCATAGTCCTGCTCCATCACACTCTGCGCGGTGCGCGGAAAAGTGTGCTCGGCACGGAAGGTCACGGTAACAATAGAGAATCTCATCACAACAGGTAGTTTTTTTGTGCGAGCGCATGCTCGTAAACATCAATATACTTCATGGCCACATGAGGCTGTGAGTAGTTGAGCGCCACTTTCTTGAGCGCCTCGCGGCTCAACTCCTCATAGTTCGGTCCGCAGAGCACATAATACATGCCCTCGGCCAGGTCGGCGGCATCGCGCGGACGCGCCACATAGCCGTTTCGCTCATGGTCTATCATCTCAGGAATGCCGCCCACGGAAAATCCCACACAGGGCACGCCGCAGGCCATGGCCTCCATCAGCGTGTTGGGCAGGTTGTCCTCGAGCGAGGGGAGCACATACACGTCGGCGGCCTGGTAGACCTGCACAATGCGGTTCACGTCGCTCACATAGCCTAAGGGAATGGCCTGCACGGGCAATTGCGCCGTGACCTCCTCGGCATGACCACCCAGGACAGCCACCACCGTATTCTCTTTCATGGCGGGATGTTGCTCCACCATTTTCTGCAGTGCCTCCACGAAATAAGACATGCCCTTCCGCTCGTCGGTGACGCGCTGCGACACAAAGAGCACTACCCTCTTGTCCTCGGGCAGTCCGACAGCCTTGCGGGCCTGAGCCTTTTCGCCGGCGCGGTAAAGACGGCTGTCTATCGGATTGGGAATATCGGTGATATACTGGTCGTGCAGGAGGCCGCTCTTCCGGGCCTCGCCGGCCAACCACTTGCTGCAGGCCACAAAATGGATACTCTTGCCGCCGAGCATCTGCGCCTTGCGCTGCCATACCTTGTACGACAGGTCGCGACGGCCGCCGCCGCGGGGCAGCAGCGGGCAATGGTGACAGCCCGTCTGGAAATGGGTGCATCCGCGGGCATAATGGCAGATGGATGAGGCCGGCCATAGGTCGTGCATCGTCCATACCACCGGCTTGCCCGACTCCAGAATCTTGCGTATGCCCGTCAGCGAAAGCATGCCCTGGTTCACCCAACTGAGGTGAATCACATCGGCCTCCTTGAATTCACGCAGGCGGGTGATGTCGGTGCCGGCACAAGCCGTATCGATCTCAAACAGATGCTTGCGCGAGAACCAGCAGCGCACAAAGATGCTCCAACGCTCCCGAAGGAAATGCCACGAATGGCGCAGCCGGCTGGGCAGCGCCACCACCGACACATTGTCGCTCGTCTTCTCCGCCACCAGCAGTTTGGCTTTCACCCCGTTGGCGTTGAGCGCATTCATCAGCCGGCGTGCTGCCACGGCGGCTCCTCCCGTATTCTCGCTTGTATTGACTATCAGTACTCTCATAGATTCATCATTAGCGCACGACGGCTGTAACACTTTATCATGCAAAGCAGCTACAAATATAGACAAAAAACCTGAAAGTAAGCGGTTTTACTCATAGAAATATTATCATGAAAAACACCGTTTTTGAGACTGTGTGCGCAAACAGCCCTTGATTTAAGTCAAGAAGAGGGCCATTTTTAAGAGAAAAGGACCGAAATAGTTGGAAACGCCCTGAAATGGCTGTACCTTTGCATCGTCAAAAGGTTAATAGATTGTTTAGGTTAGTAGTAATAGATTTAGGTTTTAGTTATTAGGTTAAGGTATCATTAAAGATTGTATTTGGTTAACAAAGGCTGCCGTGAGGTTCCCTTTGATTTTGAAAAGGTTTTTAGTTAAACATAGGCTCGTACGCTGCAGCTCGCTGAAGAGTTGCAGCGTACTTTTTTTCGATTATTAAATTTCTGTTTAGTCTGCTTATTCCAGCTTATTTCTGAATAAGCACGGTGGCGTAGGCCGATATGCCCTCCTCGCGGCCTGTGAATCCAAGGCGCTCGGTGGTGGTGGCCTTGATGGAGATGCGGTCCTCGTCAGTGTGCATCACCTGTGCCAGGCATGCCTTCATGGCGGGAATATGCGGATTGAGTTTGGGATGCTCGGCACACACTGTGGCATCCACGTTGCCCAGGCGGTAACCTTTGGTGCCTATGAGCCGCATCACCTCGGCCAACAGCACCTTGCTGTCCATGCCGAGGGTAGCATCGGAGGTGTCGGGGAAGTGGTAGCCGATATCGCGCATATTGGCGGCCCCAAGCAGAGCATCAGCGATAGCGTGTATGAGCACATCGGCATCGCTATGGCCCAGCAGGCCTTTTGAATGTTCCAACCGTATGCCTCCCAACCACAGTTCGCGGTCGTCCACGAGCCGGTGCACGTCGAATCCGAATCCTACTCTGATGTCCATGTCTTACCTACGGTTAAAGAGGTCCTTGATGCCGTCCATATCAAAGGAGAGCGTGAAGCGCAGCGTCTGGTCGAGCGGGTTGCTCTTGGCGGTGGCTATCACATAGCCGGCATCGAGCGAGAACACGCTCATGCGGAAGCCTGCACCTACGGTGAAGTACTTACGATTACCCTTGTTGGCACTCTCATGATGGTAACCGGCACGCACGGAGAACTGGTCATGGTAGACATACTCTGCACCCACACTCCACTGTATCTCCTGCAATTCCTCCTTCATGCCGTTGGGGGCATCGTTGAAGCTCTTGAAGATACCGCTGATGCTCGACACGTCGAAATATTCCTTCTCCAAGCGGTCCTGATACTCCTGCGAGGTCTCTTCCTCCATCTGCTTGGGATAAGTGGGCACCAACAGTTTGTTGGCGTCGGCGGCAATGGTGAAGCGGTTGTACTCGTCGACAGGTATCATGAGCGAGGCACCCAGACGCAGGTTGGTGGGGATGAACTCGCTGTGGTCGTCGCCGCCGAAGGTGATTTTGCTACCGATGTTGCTTACATTGAGACCCAGTCCCACCTGGCACTCCCTGGCGCCGAGATTGAGGTAGTTCTGGTAGTAGAGCGACACGTCGGCGGCAAAAGCCGAGCCGGGGCTGGTGTCCTCGGTGTAGTCGTAGGTAAGGTCGGAGTAGATCCACCTCACGGCGGCGGCCAGCGAGAACTTCTCGCTCAGCATGAGCGAGTAGGCCACATCGAGCGACATCTCATAGGGGTTGATGGTCATATCGTTGGCACCGTCGAGCGAACTGCTCGTCATCACCTCGCCGAGCGAGAAATAGCGCAGCGAACCCGATACAGCGCTGTAGTCGCCGATGCGGTAGTAGCCCACCAGATAGGCCAGGTCCATATCGCTCACCAGCTGGCGCAGCCACGGGGTGTAATTGAGGGCCACACCCGCCCTGGAGATGGTGAAGGGATACTTGGCGGGGTTCCAGTATTGCGACACCACGTCGGGGTCGGTGGCGGCACCCACGTCGCCCATACCGGCGGCACGGGCATCGGGAGCGATGGTTTGAGAGGTGACCGAGGTATTCACGGGGTTGAACATATCCTCCTTGTCCTGTGCCCCTGCTGTGAGGGTGAGCAAGGCGGCAACCGCCGTGAGAAAAAACTTACATGTCCGGTTCATTGATCAACTGTGTCTATTCTGTTTTTTTGATGTAATGTTATAACGTCGTGGAGGGTCAATTATTGCCTATCACAATGAGTTTCTTAGCTTTCGATGTCCTCTTGCTTCCATCGCAGCTCACACTCACCCGATAGAGGTAGACACCCGTCTGGAGGCGTTGTCCGCCATCGACGGTAAGGTCCCACCTCAGGGTGTAGGCTCCGTCGGTGGCCACGCCCATGTCGTGATGTTTCCACAGATGTCGGCCGCTGAGATCGAACACATCGAGTTCTACATCCATGCTGCTGCCAGTGCGGTCATGGTTGACAATAAAGGTGGTCGAGGTGGTGGCGGGATTGTCGGTGCAGGCCACACTGAAGAGCTGCGGACTGAGTCCGGGCACCACAGTAAAACTCAGTTCGGCGGTCGAGGGATTGTTCAGGATATCCCAGGCCCTGAAGCGTAGCTTATGCATGCCGGCGCTGAGTTCCGGTATGTTGAAATAGGTGCTGCCGGATGTGTAGCTGCCGAAGTCGAAGGTAAAGTTGTCGTTGAGCACATAGGTTCGCGTCATCTCGTTGTCGATGGTGAGCTCCAGGTCATGGCCGATGCCGGTGCCCGAGGCGTTGATGCCGTTTCGGTCGTTGATCACCGCCACGAAATAGGGGGTGCTGTTCACCTTGTCGCCATTGGTGAACGAAGGCGTATTGAGATAGCAGAAGATGGAGGGGCCGATGGAGTCGTTGCCCAACTGGTCGGTTCCGCCGAGCACGAAGTTGTCCATGGCACCGTGTGCTATCTGCTGATGGCTGTTGTCGGCCATGTAGATGTTCATCAGGCCGGTGCCCTCGGCGTAGCGGATGTCCATCGGTACGGCGAAGGTGAAATCGAAGCGTCCGCCATGCACGCTGTCGGTGCCGCTGAACAGCACATTGGGACGGTCATAATAGGTGAAAGGTTTGTCGTAAGTGCCCTCGTTGAGCCGGCAGACGATGAGTTCCTCGCTATCACGCACGGTGAGGGCGGCGATGCCGTCGTAGTGGGGAAGCCGTTCGCCGGCGCTATCCACATGGCCGATGACACGCACGGTGGAGCCGGCATGGAGTTCAGCCTTGGTGGCATCGGCCACGGCCTGTCCGTCGATGCTGTCAACCACAGCGGTGAGAGTGGGCAAACAGAGGTGCAGGGCTGGGTCGCCCAACAGCGAGTACTGCAGTTTGTTGGCAGTCTGGTCCTTGCGGGTGGTTATCATCTCGTTTTTAGCCAGCCGCTGCGCCTCGCCCAGGGCGATGGGCTTGCCGCCCGGTGTGCTGAGCACGTGGCGCACGAAAGCCTTGTTGATGGGATCGTTGTAATTGGTGTATACCGTGCGGGTAGTGCCGAAGAAGGCCATGGAGCCGCCGTTTTTGTTGAACAGGGCCGCCTCGCCGATATTCTCGGAGGAACCGTCGAAGGGCATGATATCACAGGAGGCGGTCACCCACAGTGGATAATGGGTGTTCTGGAAATTCTGGAAGTCGCTCAGTGTGAGCACCCGCTCATGGGAGATACTGATTTCGGAGCCGTGGCCGCAGTAGTCGATGAGCAGGGCGCCTGCCGCCTGCTGCTGCTTCACTATTTTCGTCACATCGGGATAGGTGAAACCGGTGGAGGAGGCCACCCGCTCATAGGCATCCCAGATGACTTTCTTGACATGGTAGCCGGGATGGAGGCCGCTGATGATTTCGGCGCACTCGTTCGACACCTTCATGTGTCCGGTGCCGTCGTCATCGCCCAGAAACATCACCACATTCTGCCACGCGCCGGCCTCTTTGTTCTCGGCATAGGCGATGGTCTTGTCCACCACTGTCTTAGCCTCGTCGAGGGTGCGGCAACTGATACGGCCGATACCGATGTCGAGTTTGTCGCGTGTGAGCGGGTCTACGCCCTCGCCGTCGTCGAGATAGCCATAGTAGCCGTCGTCCACATAACTGGTGGTGGCGCTGAAGGAATTCTCACTTTCCATGCAGAGCAGGAAATCGTCGGGCGAATAGCCGGTGCAGTCGGAAGTGAGCATGCGGTTGTCCCAGAATCCGTCGCCGAAGAGGAGCAGATACTTGGGCATGTCGGCCTCGTTGTCTGCCCGGTCGTAGAGCATCTTCATATAGTTGCGGTAGGCACTGGCGTCGGGGGTGCCGCTGGAGAACTCATTGAAGAGCTCATCGGCGGGCACGATGCGCACCCGCAGTGAATCGGCCTGCTCATGATAGGCGGCCAGCCGCTCGGCCTGTGAGCGGGTTTTCTGCGAGGTGGGTATGATGATCACCATGTCGGCAGCCGTGTGGGCATGGAGATTCTGGTTGGTGATTTGGTAGACGTATTCAGGAGCCGCGAAATTGCCGGCACGCAGATTGGGCGCGGGCCGCGGCACAGGGGTGTAGAGGTCTATGTAGTCGAGCCGGGCAGGACCACCGCTCAGCACGTTGACTTTCACGGTGTCGGAGGCACGCAGGTTAGTCACGTCATAGATGGCGGTATACTGCCCGCCCTTGTCATTGCCGCCCGGGGATATGCTCATCTGTCCCAGCAGCGAGTCGTTGAGTTCGACAGAGACTTTGGTGTTGGTGCCAGCCGTGACCGATACAGCCAGTCGGCCGGTGTCTGAGGCGCCGGGCCGGTTCATGACATAGGTGCGCGAGGCACCGGCTGCCACAGGGTTATTCTCATAGAAGTTGCGTCCGCTGTGCAGCCACGAGAAGTTATCCACCTCGTGTAGGGTGTGATAGTCGGAGGGGGCGGGATAGTACTGCATGAAAGCCGCGCTGTCCACCTCGTTGCGTTCGGCATCGTTCTCCGTGAGGAAGTAATAGCCGTAGTCGGAATAATGGTTGCGCACGCGACGCATGCTGTCGTCCGTTTTCCAGTGCACAGTGCCCTGGGCCCGGAAGAGCAGGTGTCCGTCGACATTGCACACGGGCACCTCTTTCAGGTCGTCGGTGGCCATAAGGTCGGTGCCATTGAGCTGCTCACTCAGCAAGGCACCGCCGTAGCCGTAAACCTTCACACGGCTCTTGTTGCTGAAACCGGCCTTGCGCAGCAGGGCATCGCTCAGTTCATAGATGCCCGTGGAGGGCACCCTGATCTTCACCCAGCGGCCTTCGGCCAGCACCGAACTGGCAGCATAGCGTTCGGCCGGTGATGTGGCACCGGCTACTTGCAGGGCACGCCGGCCGAGCGGCCGCGCTTCCACCTGCAGCATGAAACTCACCAACATGCAGTATTTGCCGTCGCGGTAGGCCAGGGGCACAAAAGAAGCCTCCAAACTGCCTTCCTTGCGGCTCACCACCACCTGCGTATGCACCTCTGGCATCTCGGGCAGGGTGTCCCGGGTGATGGCCAGGTAACTGGCGATATCGGCAGGCGTCATCTCGATAAACTCAGGATAGGCGATGCGCACCTGATAGGCCGAGTCGGCATATTGCCGAGGCAAGGGCAGCGAGCAGCTGAACCTGGGCAACACGGAATCAATCCTGACCTCGTCGGCGGTCAGGTTGTAGAACTGCTGGGCGCGGGCGAACGACACGCAGCCCCAAAGAGCAATTCCCAAAAAGAGCAATCGGACTACTGCTTTCCTACTTGACATTGAATTCCAACACTTTCTGTTCTTCTATCCAGCCCTCTATGTGGTCGTCCAGCGCCACAGGACCCACTCCGGCCGGGGTGCCGGTATAGAGCAGGTCGCCGGTCTTGAGCGTGCAGAACTGGCTCACATAGGATATGAGGAGGTCCACGCTGAAGAGCATCTCCGCGGCATCGCCCCGCTGTACCACCTCGCCGTTACGCGAGAGGGTGAAGTGGAGCTGCTGCACCGGCGGCAGGGAGTCGATGGCCACCCATGTGCCTATGACAGCGGCGCCGTCGAATCCCTTGCTCAAAGCCCAGGGCAACTGCTGCTCCTTGAGCCGTCGCTGCATATCACGGGCTGTGAAGTCCACTCCCACGGTCACCGCATCGTAGTAACGGTGGGCGAAACGCTCAGGGATGTTCTTACCCAAACGACAGATACGGACCACCAGCTCTCCTTCGTAGTCTACCCGTCCCAGATGGTCGGGCAGGAAGAAGGGCTTGCCGTCCTTGAGCAATGAGGAGTCGGGCTTGAGAAAAACCACGGGCTCCTCCTGTCTATATAACGTATCGCCCATTTCTTTATTGTGCTGGGCGTAATTCTTTCCTACTGCCAGTATCTTCATGCTGCCTCGGTATTAGTGTGACAAGTGATTTTCTTTCTCCGTAAAAACGACAAACGCCGGTCGCTTTTTACAACGACCGGCGCTATATCATTCATATTTAATTGCAGGGCAAAATTACTCTGCGCGCAGGGTGAATCTCTTAAAGTCGACGATGCTCAGTTCCTTGTCGTTGGACTTCACATACTCGGCCACATTCATCTTGCTGTCCTGGATGAACTCCTGGTTCACGAGGCAGTTCTCCTTGAAGAACTTGGCCAGACGGCCTTTGGCGATGTTCTGGATCATCTGCTCGGGCAGGTTGGCAGCCTTCTCGGCAGCCACCTTGGTGCGGATGTCGCGGGCCTTCTGAGCCTCTTCCTCGGTGAGCCAGCCTTTGGCGATGTTGGAGCTGATGTGGTCTTCGCTGTCTACGAGGTTGGCATTGATGCCGGCCTTGTTGATGGCGCTCACCACAGCTTTCTCCACCTGCTCTTCCTTGGTCTTCTCCACAGCCACTTTGAACTCGCTGTCCTTCACCTCCTGGGGTACGCTGGCCTCGTCGAGTGCGATGGGCTTCATAGCAGCCACCTGCATGGTGATCTGGTGTCCCACTTCCTCGTTGTCCTTGCTCAGCTGCACCATGGTGCAGAGCAGGTTGATGTTCTGGTGGTTGTAAGTGTAGATGTTCTCACCCTCAAGATACATGTATCCGTCGAGCTCCATCTTCTCACCGGTGATACCGGAACGCTGGGTAACAGCCTCGCTCACGACAGTACCGTCGGCAAGCTTCAGGGCCTGCACCTCTTCAATCGACTTGCACTTGTTGGCCACAGCGGCGTCGAGGATTGACTGGGTCAGGGCGATGAAGTCCTTTCCGTTGGCCACGAAGTCGGTCTCGCACTTCAGGGCGATGATGGCACCGAAACCGTTCTCCACCTTCACCAGCACGCAGCCGTTGGAGGTCTCACGGTCGCTGCGCTTGGCAGCGATGGCCAAACCGCGCTCACGCACGAGCTCGATTGCTTTCTCAAGGTCACCGTCAGCCTCGGTGAGGGCTTTCTTGCAGTCCGACAGACCAGCACCGGTCATCTTGCGGAGTTTCTGTATGTCAGCTATTGTAACAGCCATTGTTGTGTTTCTTGTTTTTTAATTGTGAAAATGTTGCTTTTTGTCTTAATTACTCGGCGGCGGGGGTGTCCTTGCGGGCACGGCGCTGGCGCTTGGGTTTAGCGTCGGCAGCTTCCTCACTCTGCTCCTGAGCGGCTTTCTCATCGGCCTTCTCAGCCTTGCGCTCCTCGAGACCCTCTGCGATAGCGGTGCAGCAGGCGCTCAGGATTACGTCGATGCTGTCTTTGGCATCGTCGTTGGCGGGGATGATGAAGTCGATGTCGTCGGGGTTGGAGTTGGTGTCAACGATACCGAACACGGGGATACCCAGACGGTTGGCCTCTTTCACGGCAATGTTCTCCTTCATCACGTCGACGACGAAGAGAGCGGAGGGCAGACGGGTCAGGTCGGCGATAGAACCGAGGTTCTTCTCCAGCTTGGCACGCTGACGGGTAATCTGGAGCAACTCACGCTTGGAAAGATTGGCAAAGGTGCCGTCTTCCATCAGCTTATCGATATTGGCCATCTTCTTCACAGCCTTGCGGATGGTGGGGAAGTTGGTGAGCATACCGCCCGGCCAGCGCTCAATCACGTAGGGCATGTTGACAGCGGCAGCTTTCTCGGCCACAATATTCTTGGCTTGTTTTTTAGTAGCAACGAAGAGGACCTTCTTGCCCGACTTGGCGATCTGCTTGAGAGCCTCAGCAGCTTCGTCTATTTTGGCCACGGTTTTGTGAAGGTCGATGATGTGGATACCATTGCGCTCCATGAAGATGTAGGGAGCCATGGCGGGATTCCATTTACGGCGGAGGTGACCGAAGTGGCAGCCAGCCTCCAGCAACTGATCAAAATTTGTTCTTGACATTTTGTTTGATAATTTGTTTACGTTCCTTTTAAGTTATGATGAACCCAACCGGCGGGTAATCGCACCACACAAGGAGGCAGCGAGTCGCGCCAGTTTGGATGCTAAACAGCCGTTGAATATTAACGCTTGCTGAACTGGAAGCGACGACGGGCTTTGGGCTGACCCGGCTTCTTGCGCTCCACGGCGCGGGAGTCGCGGGTAAGGAAGCCATGGTCCTTGAGGTTCTTCTTGTCTTCCTCGTTCACCTTTACAAGTGCGCGGGCGATGGCAAGGCGAAGAGCCTGGCTCTGACCAGTGAAGCCACCACCGTCGAGGTTCACCTTGATGTCGTATTTCTCAGCTACCTCAAGCAGGTTGAGCGGCTGCTTCACCACATACTGCAGAATGGCTGAGGGGAAATATTCAGTAATATCCTTCTTGTTGATGGTTATCTTGCCTGTGCCTTCCGTTTTCAAGTAAACACGTGCCACAGCACTCTTACGGCGACCTATTGCATTATATACTTCTGCCATTGTTGTGATTATTTGTACTGGTTAATATCGATAGCTTTCGGTTTCTGGGCCTGGTGCGGATGCTCAGTTCCCTCATACACATAGAGGTTGTCGAGGATATGACGACCCAGGATTCCTTTGGGGAGCATGCCCTTCACAGCATGGCGCAGGATGCGCTCCACGCCGTCTTTCTTCAGACGGAGCTGTGCGGGGGTGTTGAAGCGCTGACCACCAGGATAGCCGGTATAACGGGTGTAAACCTTGTCGGTTTCTTTCTTGCCGGTGAAGACAACCTTCGATGCATTGATGATAATCACATTGTCACCACAATCTACGTGCGGTGTGAAAGAGGGTTTGTACTTGCCGCGCAGCAGCTTGGCAACCTTCGAGCACAGACGGCCCACCACCTGGTCGGTGGCATCGATTACTACCCACTCTTTCTTAGCTTGAGCTGCCTCCTTGCTTACGGAAACAGTCTTGTAACTTAAAGTGTCCATTCTAATTTTTAAAGATTTACTACTAAAAAACTATTACTTTTGCTTGGACCGGCAATTCACTAACCATGGCACCTGGCCAAAAGTACCACTATTAACATGCCGAACCTTGGGGGCCTAAGACTCCCCCACATAATAATCGGACTGCAAAGGTAGACATTTTTATTGGCATCGCCGTCTGCCCTCGCAGTCCGATTAAGATATTTTTAGACTTTTAACTTTATTTAAGCACCCCTAATTCACGTCCGACCTTCACGAAGGCCTCGATGCACTTGTCGAGCTGCTCGCGTTTGTGGCCGGCCGAGATTTGCACGCGTATGCGGGCCTGTCCTTTCGGCACCACGGGATAGTAGAAGCCAGTTACATAGATACCCTCTTCGAGCAGTTTGGCGGCATAGACCTGCGAGAGTTTGGCATCGTAGAGCATCACAGCGCAGATGGCGCTCTGTGTGGGCTTGATGTCGAAGCCGGCGGCCATCATCTTGTCGCGGAAGTAGTTGACGTTCTCCACGAGGCGGTCGTGAATCTCATTGCTCTCCTTGAGCATCTTGAACACCTCGAGGCTGGCGCCGATGATGCAGGGGGCCAGAGAGTTGGAGAAGAGGTAAGGACGGCTGCGCTGACGCAGCATGTCGATAATTTCCTTGCGGCCGGTGGTGAAACCGCCCAGGGCACCGCCGAACGACTTGCCCAGTGTGCCGGTGTAGATATCCACTCTGCCGTAAGTGCCGCAGAGTTCGCTCACGCCATGACCGGTGGCACCCACTACACCTGCCGAGTGCGACTCATCGACCATCACAAGAGCATCGTACTTCTCGGCCAGGTCGCAGATTTTGTCCATCGGGGCCACATTGCCGTCCATGGAGAACACACCGTCGGTGCAAATGATACGGAAGCGCTGTGCCTGCGCCTCCTGCAGACAACGCTCCAGGTCGGCCATATCGGCATTGGCATAGCGGTAGCGCTTTGCCTTGCACAGGCGCACACCGTCGATGATGGAGGCATGGTTGAGCGCATCGGAGATGATGGCGTCTTCCTCGGTGAAGAGCGGTTCGAACACACCGCCGTTGGCATCGAAGCAAGCGGCATAGAGAATGGTGTCCTCGGTATGGAAATAGTCGGCGATGGCGGCCTCGAGCTGTTTGTGGATGTCCTGCGTACCGCAGATGAATCTCACCGACGACATGCCGAAGCCACGCTCCTTCATCATGTTGGCAGCGCCCTCTATCAGACGGGGATGATCGGAGAGGCCCAGATAGTTGTTGGCACAGAAATTGAGCACTTCCTTGCCTTTGACCATGATACCTGCCCTCTGCGGACTTTCAATGATACGTTCCTCCTTGTAGAGGCCTGCCTCGCGAATCTCGGCCAGCTGCTGGCTGAGATGCTCTTTCATTTTACCATACATAATTTTATTAGATTTTAAAATTAACCACGACAAAGTAAGCAATAAAAAATGAGACGGCCATATTTTTCCTCTATTTTTTTTCGCAGAAGGCCCCGTTTTGGCAAAAAGGCGGTAAAAATTGATTTATTCAGGCATCAAACGGAAGTATAGCCGCTGTAGTTGACTTGCCTCCCTCATGCCGGAAGCCGTCCCTGTCTTTTGTATGATTTTGAGAAAAAAAAACGTAAAAAGCATTTTTAACCATAAAAATAATCGTTATCTCGAAAAAAAGCAGTTATTTTGCATCCCCGTAACAAACAAACAACAAAATACATGAAAAACATACTGGTAATTGGTTCTACAGGACAGATTGGTTCAGAGCTGACCATGCGACTGCGTGATTTTTACGGCAACGACCACGTGGTGGCCGGCTACATAAGCAGTGCGCCCCCGAAAGGTGTGCTGAAAGAGAGCGGCCCTTCGGCACTGGCCGACGTGACCGACGGCGAGAACCTGGCCAAAGTGGTGAAAGAGTACCACATCGACCATATCTACAACTTGGCCGCACTACTTTCGGTCGTGGCCGAGAGCAAGCCGCGCATGGCATGGCGCATCGGTATCGACGGTCTGTGGAATGTGCTTGAAGTGGCACGCGAGAACGGCTGTGCCGTGTTCACCCCGAGCAGTATAGGCTCCTTCGGCGAGAGCACGCCCCACCGCCCCACCCCACAAGACACGCTGCAACGCCCGCTCACCATCTATGGTGTGTCGAAAGTGACCACCGAGCTGCTAAGCGACTACTACTACCACAAATACGGTGTCGACACGCGTGCCGTTCGTTTCCCCGGCCTCATCTCCTACACTACTCCTCCGGGAGGCGGCACCACCGACTATGCCGTCGACATCTACTATGCCGCCGTGCGGGGTGAGAAGTTTGTCTGCCCGCTCAAGAGCGACACCTATCTCGACATGATGTACATGCCCGACGCCCTGCGCGCCGCCATCGAGCTGATGGAAGCCGACCCCAAGCGCCTCATTCACCGCAACGCCTTCAACGTGACGGCCATGAGCTTCACGCCCGAAGACGTATACGCCGCTATACGCAAGGTGAAGCCCGACTTCGAGATGGTCTATGAGATTGATCCGCTGAAACAGGCCATCGCCGACAGCTGGCCCGACCAGATGGACGACAGCTGCGCCCGCCAGGAATGGGACTGGAAGCCGGAGTACGACCTGACGGCCATGACTACCGACATGCTCGAGAAGCTGACCAAGAAACTACTGGGTTAGAATCTCTCCTTATTCATAATTATTACAAGTGTAGGCGCCAGGACTGAAGAAGAGTCCTGGCGCCATTTGATTTGTTCAATTTTCTATGCTCTCTGCCGATAGAGCCTATTCCACCACCAGACGGCGCTCTTTCATGCCATCATAGGTGTTCACATGCAGCACTATCGTGTCGGCAGCCGCCATGCCGTCCAGCCGCAGGCTCACCCACAACTGGGCCGAGTAATACTCCGGCACCCCGTTCTGGTCGTGGAAGAGCGTGAACTCATGCAAGCGGTGGCCCGATGGATGGGCGACGACGGTGTCGCGCATCACCCCCACACTCTGGCGGGCATCGGCCTGGTCGGGCGTACCGGTCTTCAGCCGCAGGCCCAGATTCAGGAAAGACGCGTCTTTGCTGAGCCAGGCACTCTCGCAGTGCACCGGGTCGGTGAACAGCTTTTTAATCCGCTCGCGCTGCATGGGCCACACGGTGAGCACTTGCGAGGCCGTCACCACCTCCACCTTGCCGTCTTCCACCTTATTATTATAATACACGAGCGCACGATAGACGGAATCGGCCACCGTGGCCCATTTCGTGGCATAAGGTTCGGAAAACGAGAGTTGCGCACCCTCATCGGTCTCAGCCCGGAAGAAAGCCGCCTTGCTGTCTGTATAGGCCATGGCGAAATCGGCCCGCAGATAAGAGAGGTCGCCGTCGCCCGTCTCATACACATCCCCCTCACACGACCACAAGGCGGTGAGCACGGCAGCGGCCAAGAGGCCGGAGGAGAGAAGGCGGCGACAGATTTTCATCAGACTACTTGAACTGATTTTCTACAATCTCGGTGAGCACATCGGTAATATTGAGACCAGCGGCACGCACCTGCTGCGGTATGAAGCTGGTGGCCGTCATGCCGGGTGTGGTGTTCACCTCGAGCATGTTGATCTTGTCGGTACCGTCCTCATTCTTGGTGAGGATATAGTCGATGCGGATGATACCGTTGCAGTGCAGGATATCATAGATGGCGCTGGTGATGCGGGCCACGCGGTCGGCCGTCTCGGGAGCGATGCGGGCCGGGGTGATTTCATCCACCTGGCCGTTGTACTTGGCGTCGTAGTCGAAGAACTCGTTCTTCGTCACCACCTCGGTGGCGGGGAAGACAACCGATTTCTCGCGCGTCTTGTAGCAGCCGATAGACAGTTCGGTACCGTCGAGGAACTGCTCCACCATCACCTCGTCGCTCTCCATCATGGCCTTGCGAAGAGCGGGAGCCAGCTGGTCGATGTTCTTCACCTTCGACACGCCGAAACTGCTGCCGTCGTTGGCAGGCTTCACGAAGCAGGGCATGCCGATGCGCGACACAATCTCGTCTTCGTCGACCTGATTCTCATAGCCACGGCGTATGAGCAGGCTGTCGGGCACACAGATACCGTAGCCGCGCAGATACTGGTTGAGCACGAACTTGTCGAAAGTCATGGCCTCTACGAGCACGCCACTGGTGCTGTAGGGTATATGTACCAGTTCGAAATAGCCCTGCATGATGCCGTTCTCGCCCGGGGTGCCGTGTATGGTGATGTAGGCATAGTCGAAGACCACAGCCTTGCCGTCGAGTATGAAGGAGAAGTCGTTGCGGTCGACGGGTGCCGTAGTGCCGTCGGGCAGGTTCACCCGCCAGTTGACGCCTTTCACATCAACGATATACACATTGTAGCGTTCTTTGTCGAAGAAGGAGTAGAGTCCTTGTGCCGAGCGCAGAGAGACATCATGCTCGGAGGAGTCGCCTCCGCACACGATGGCTATCGTTCTTTTAAGAGTGTTCATTATTCCTTGTTATAGTATTGGTTGATTATTCAGATATTCAGTATGTCGCTGGCATTGCCTTTGGTATACACACGCCATTTGTCGAGCAGGGCGGCCATGTCGGCAGGAGGCTCGGCCGAGAAGTCCATTTGCCGGCCGGTCACGGGGTGAACGAAGCCGAGGGTGCGGGCATGCAGAGCCTGCCGCGGACAAAGTTTGAAGCAGTTGTTCACAAACGCCTTGTAGGTGCTGCTGCGCTCACCGCGCAGTATCTCGGTGCCGCCATAGCGCTCGTCGCCGAAGAGAGGGTGGCCGATGTGCTTCATGTGGGCACGTATCTGATGGGTACGGCCGGTCTCGAGCCTGCACTCCACCAGGGTGGTGTAGCCGAAATACTCCACCGTGCGGAAATGGGTCACGGCGGGCTTGCCTTCAGGCGAGTCGGGCGGAAAAACTGTCATGCGGAGACGGTCTTTGGGGTCGCGTCCTATGTTGCCCTCTATGCGGCCCTCATCGGCGCTGAAGTGTCCCCATACCAAGGCGTGGTAGGTGCGGTGGGTAGTATGGTTGAAGAACTGAAGGCCCAGCTCGCTCTTTGCCTCGGGGGTCTTGGCTATGAGCAGCAGTCCGCTGGTGTCTTTATCGATGCGGTGCACGAGTCCCACCTCGGGGTCGTTGGGGTCGAAGGAGGGCAGGTTGCGCAGATGCCACGCTATGGCGTTGACCAGCGTGCCGTGGTAGTTGCCGCATCCGGGATGCACCACCATGCCGGCGGGTTTGTTCACCACCATAAGCACGTCGTCCTCATACACGATGTCGAGGGGTATTTCCTCGGGCTCGATGGTGGAGTCGTATTGCGGGCGGTCGAGCATCAGCGTCACCACATCGCCAGGCCGCACCTTGTAGTTGCTCTTCACGGGGCGGTCGTTCACATGCACGAAACCGGCGTCGGCAGCCTTCTGAATGCGGTTGCGGCTGCTGTGGGGCAGTTTCTCGCACATGAACTTGTCGACCCTGACAGGAGTCATGCCCTTATCGCCCACGAAGCGGAAGTGCTCGTAAAGGGGCTGCTCGTCGAGTTCGTCGCCAGGAATGAAAATCGTGTCTTCTGCCATTATTCGCTGCGTGATTCGGTGGGAGGCGCCTGTTCGGTCATCACCGGGCGCGAGGGGGCCTCGGTGCGCGGCTCTGCCTTGCGCTGATAGTGTATGCGCGGTTTCTTGTTCTCTTCCTCCTCGTCGTCGGCCTCACCCAGATAGGCGGGCTCAGTATAGACGATGGGCATGTTCAGGTCGCGGCGGCCGTCGCCCACCTGGATGATGAGCACATCTTCCACCGACACCATGTCGCCGGTCTTCAGACTGCGTCCGCGGCATTTCAGCCCGTACACCCATTCCTTCTCACCGGGGATGTACTCCGGGTCGCCAAGTTTGAACCCGATGGCGAGCAACTTGGCCTGCGCATCGCGCAGCGAACTGTTCTCGATGATGTCGGGCACAGGATAGGAAGGCGAGTGCGAGGCGTTGATCTTGAGGTAGACGATACGGCCGGGCTTCACGGTGTCGCCGGCCGTGGGCGACTGCTCCAACACGCAGTCGGGCGGCAGCGTCTTCACATAATCGGTGTCGCTCACCACCACCGTGAGGTCCATGGCGTCGAGCAGGTCTTCGGCCTCGCTGTAGGTCTTGTGGATGACATTGGGCACCGGCACCTTCTGTCCGTGATGCGTATAGAGGTCCAGGCCGTATTTCAAGCCTATGCTCAGCAGCAGCACAATGACCGCCATGGCCAATATGTTCCCCCACAGATAGAGGCTGAAAAATTTCTTTACAAAGTTCTTTCCCGTCATGGCAACTTAACTTGTGGTATGTTGTTATAAATCGGATTATCGTGCAAAGATAGCACAAAGCGGGCGGAATACAAAATCGTAGTCCCGTTTTTTTAAAAAAACGGGGGGCTTCGGCCTTGTTTTTCCCGAACGGAGCCACCTGCGCCGGCCAGTCAGTGCCCACAGTGTATGGGTAGTGGATGGGTGCCCTCAAGGAGGACTCTTTGAATAAAGGACAAAAAAAACAGGAAATAAGCATTGCCCTTTCCTGTCCTCTTTCGTTTGCTCTATGGCCTATTTGCCATGGTGCTCATCGGAGACTGTCAGTTTGCTGCGGCCCTTGGCGCGACGTGCTGCGAGCACGCGGCGACCGTTCTTGCTGGCCATTCTCTCACGGAAACCGTGTTTGTTCACTCTCCTGCGATTGTGGGGCTGAAATGTTCTTTTCATCGTTTTATCTGTTAATTTGTTGTATTTTCACACTTTGGGCTGCAAAAGTACTTATTTCTTTTCAAATAACCAAGAAATAGTTGATTTTTAGTGCTTACTTTTATGTTTTTTTCGGGATTTTGCGTAACTTTGCACCGAAAATGGCACCTACAAGCCGCCAAAAGTGATTATACACATCAATATTTTCAAAAATCAATATGATCAACTCACAAGAAATCAAGAAAGGCACCTGCATCCGCATGGACAACGCCATTTGGGTGTGCATCGACTTCCAGCATGTGAAGCCGGGCAAAGGCAACACCGTGATGCGTACAAAACTGAAGAACGTGACCGACGGCCGTGTGCTGGAGCGCACATTCCAGGTAGGTTTCAAACTCGAGGACGTGCGCATTGAGCGCCGCCCCTACCAGTTCCTCTATCAGGAAGGCGACGACTACATCTTCATGAACAATGAGACCTACGACCAGGCTCCCATTGCCAAGGACCTCATCACCGGTGTGGCCTACATGAAGGAGAACGACATCGTGGAAGTGGTGACCGACACCACCGACGGCACCGTGCTCTTCGCCGAAATGCCGGTGAAGACCAACCTGCGCGTCACCCACAGCGAGCCGGGCATCAAGGGCGACACCGCCACCAACACGCTGAAGCCGGCCACTCTGGAGACCGGTGTTGAGGTGCGCGTGCCCCTCTTCATCAACGAGGGCGACCTCATCCAGGTAGACACCCGCGACGGTTCCTACCTGAACCGCGTGAAAGAATAAGCCCGACTTTTCATTCAGTCTTATAGAGGATTGGGGCCAAGGACACCGCCGCGACACACTGCCGCGACATTGCTCTTTGCTCCAATCCGCAGTTTATACGCCATGAGATATTCGATAATAGTACCTGTCTACAACCGCCCCGACGAGGTGGACGAACTCTTGGAGAGCCTCACCCGCCAAACCTGCACCGACTTCGAGGTGGTCATCGTGGAAGACGGCTCCACCACCCCCTGCCAGGAGGTGTGCCGACGCTATGAGGACCGTCTTGACCTGCACTACTTTGCCAAGCCCAACTCCGGTCCCGGCCAGAGCAGGAACTATGGTGCCGAGCGGGCCAAAGGCGAATATCTGCTCATTCTCGACTCTGACGTGGTGGTGCCGCCGGGATATATCGAGGCGGTGAACGACGAGCTGCAGCGCCATCCCGCCGCCGCCTTCGGCGGTCCCGACAGCGCCCACCCCTCGTTCACCCCCACCCAGAAAGCCATCTCCTATGCCATGACGAGTTTCTTCACCACCGGCGGCATACGCGGCGGCAAGAAAAAGCTCGACAAGTTCTACCCCCGCTCCTTCAACATGGGCATCCGCCGCGATGTCTATCTGCAACTGGGCGGTTTCTCCAAGATGCGCTTCGGCGAGGACATCGACTTCTCCTACCGCATTGTGGAGGCCGGCCATCAGCCGCGTCTCTATCCCAGCGCATGGGTGTGGCACAAGCGGCGCACCGACTTCCGCAAGTTCTTCCGCCAGGTGTACAACAGCGGCATAGCCCGCATCAACCTGGAGAAACGCCACCCCGGCACCCTGAAGCTGGTGCACCTGCTGCCCATGGTGTTCACCGTGGGAGTTATCGGCCTGGTGCTCATCTCGGCCGTAGGACGCGCGCTGATGCACTACGACGCGCCCAACTGGCGCACCTGGTACTGGGTGTGCGCCCTGCCCTGGTTGCCCATCCTGCTCTACAGCCTCATCATCTTCATCGACTCCACGCTGAAGAACAAGAGTCTCAAGGTGGGACTGCTCTCCGTGCCCGCCACTTTCGTGCAGCTCATGGGCTACGGATTCGGCTTCATCGAGTCGTGGTGGAAGCGGTGCGTGAAGAAGCAGGACGAATTCACCGCTTTTGAGAAAAACTTCTATAAATAAAGCCGTCAGGCACAGCCGGAGCAACAAGAGGTAGGAAAAACACATGAGCGACAAGCTGAAAATAAACGAATGGGCCGAGGAAGACCGGCCGCGCGAGAAACTGATGCGCCTCGGGCCCGAGCATCTCTCCACCGCGGAGCTACTGGCCATACTCATCGGCTCCGGCTCGGCCGACGAAAATGCCGTAGACCTGATGAAACGCGTGCTCACCGACTGCAGCCGCGACGAGAACGGCAGGCCCACCGGACGGGAGAACCTGAACAGGCTGGGCAAAATGAGCATCGACGAGCTGACCCGCTACAGAGGTCTGGGACCGGCCAAGGCCATCACCATCCTGGCCGCCTGCGAGCTGGGCAAGCGCCGACAGGCCGAAGAGGTGTTGAAGCGCAAGGACATGGGGTCGCCCGACGCCATCTACAACTTCATGACCACCAAGATGAAAGACCTCGACGTGGAGGAGGCTTGGGTGATACTGATGAACCAGAACTACAAGTTTATCGCTGCCGAGCAAATCTCTCACGGCGGCATCAGTGAGACATCGGTCGATGTGCGCGTGGTGCTGAAAAAGGCGCTGCTCTGCAACGCCACCATCCTGGCCCTCTGCCACAACCACCCCTCCAACAACCCCACCCCCAGCAAGGTGGACGACCAGATAACCAAGAGGCTGAAAGACGCCTGCGACATCATGCGCATACACATGGCCGACCACCTCATCATCACCGACGGACAATACTACTCCTACCGCGAGCACGGCCGTCTGTAGGAGCCAAACATACCAAAACCTATCATTATGACACAAGAAGAAAGAACCCGTATAGAAACCCGCATCGTCGATGTGCTGCGCACCGTCTTCGACCCTGAGATTCCCGTCAACGTCTACGACCTGGGACTCATCTATAAAATCGACCTCCAGGACAACGGCAACCTCGATGTGGATATGACCCTCACCGCGCCCAACTGCCCCGCCGCCGAATACATCATGGAAGACGTGCGGCAAAAGATAGAGACGGTGACGGGCGTGACAAGCGCCAACGTGAACCTCGTGTTCGAGCCCGAATGGGACCGCAACATGATGACCGAAGAAGCCCGCGTGGAACTGGGCCTCGACTAATCCACATCTCCTTACCCACCAACATCGCGCCACCATGAACAAAAACATCTATTTCCTCTCCGACGCCCACCTCGGCTCGCTGGCCATCCCCCACATGCGCATGCAGGAACGCCGCCTGGTGCGTTTCCTCGACAGCATCAAGCACAAAGCCGCCGCCATCTACCTGCTGGGCGACATGTTCGACTTCTGGAACGAATACCGCTATGTGGTGCCGAAAGGCTACACGCGCTTTCTGGGCAAGCTTTCCGAACTCACCGACATGGGGGTAGAGGTGCACTTCTTCACCGGCAACCATGACCTGTGGACCTACGGCTATCTGGAAGAGGAGTGCGGACTCATCGTTCACAAGCAGCCGGTCACCACCGAGATATACGGCAAGGTGTTCTATCTGGCGCATGGCGACGGACTGGGCAGCAAGGACCAGAAGTTCAAGCTCCTGAAATGGCTCTTCCACAACCGCACCTGCCAGAAGCTGCTCAACGCCATACACCCGCGGTGGGGCATGGCACTCGGACTGAACTGGGCGCGCCACAGCCGGTTGAAACGGGCCGACGGCAAGGAGCCTGCCTATATGGGCGAGCACCGCGAGCCGCTCGTCATCTTCGCCAAAGACTACCTCAAGGCGCATCCCGACACCGACTTCTTCATCTTCGGCCACCGCCACATAGAACTGGACCTCATGCTCTCCAAAAAGACCCGCATGATGATTATCGGCGACTGGATATGGCAGTTCACCTATGTGGTCTTCGACGGCGAGCACATGTTCCTGGAGGAATATGTGGAGGGCGAGAGCCAGCCGTGACATACCCCACGCAACGCAAAGCCGCCCGGACCAAATGGCCCGGGCGGCTTTTCATTTTGCAGTTATTGTTGCTGTTCTTACTTCTGCACCAGCGCCATGGTGTCGGAGGCAATCATGAGCTCCTCGTCGGTGGGGATGACGCAAACGGTCACCTTCGAATCGTCGGCCGAGATGACGGCTTCCTCACCGCGCACGTTGTTCTTCTCCTTGTCGAACTTCACGCCCAGGAACTCCAGACCGTCGCACACGGCCTCGCGCATGCCTACCTGGTTCTCGCCCACGCCGGCCGTGAACACGATGATGTCGACACCACCCATAGCGGCGGCATAGGCACCGATATACTTCTTGATGCGATAGAAATACATGTCGAGCGCCAGCTGTGCACGGGCATTGCCCTCTTTGGCGGCATTCTCCACATCGCGCATGTCGGAGCTCTCATCGGTGATGCCGAGCACACCGCTCTGCTTGTTGAGCAGGTTCGACATGCCGTCGGCATTCAGGTCGAGCTTCTTCTGCAGGAAGGTGATGGCACCGCCGTCGATATCGCCCGAGCGGGTGCCCATCATAAGACCCTCGAGCGGGGTGAGGCCCATCGAGGTGTCCACACACTTGCCGTCGACCACAGCAGCGATAGAACCGCCGTTGCCGATGTGGCAGGTGATAATGCGCTTGCCTTTGGGATTGACATCGAGGAACTCGCACACCCGCTGCGACACATAGCGGTGGGAGGTGCCATGGAAGCCGTAGCGGCGCACGCCAAACTGCTTGTAGAGTCTGTAGGGAATGGCATACATGAAGGCCTTCTTGGGCATGGTCTGATGGAAAGCGGTGTCGAACACACCCACCTGGGGCAGGCCGGGCATCAGCTCGGAAACGGCACGCACACCCTTCAGGTTGGCGGGGTTGTGCAGAGGAGCCAGGTCGCTGCACTCCTCGAAAGCCTCGAGCACCTCTTCGGTGAGCAGCACGCTCTGGTTGAAGCGCTCGCCGCCATGCACCATGCGGTGGCCCACAGCGTCGATTTCCTTGAGGTCTTTGATAGCGCCTATCTCGGAGTCGGTGAGCAGGGAGAAGATAAACTTCACGCCCTCGGTGTGCTCGGGAATGTCGTGCATCACCGTCTTCTTCTCGCCGTTGGGCAGTTTCACCTTCACGAAGGAGCCTTCGATACCCACACGCTCGGCACCGCCGGAGGCCATCACCTCTTTGGTGTCCATGTCATACAGTGCATACTTGATAGAACTGCTTCCGCAGTTAAGAACTAAAATTTTCATCTTTTCTATTATATTAATTCAAAATTATTGTCTTTTCACTGCAGGAAAGAAATATTCAAACGGATTGAAAGAAACAATCAAAATTTTCTTGAAAGAAATTATCATAATAATCATAATTTTACTTGTTCCTAATGACATATTGCATGTAATTCTGCTTGGTGAGGAGTGTAAAACCATCAGTCTCATCATCGAAGATGTAACGCTCAGCTCTCAATTTCTTCTCTCCATAATTGAGTAAGATGTCTTTGTCTTGTTTAGACACACGCATATAATTGAACAGCTGAGCTCGATGTTCTGAACTAATCTCATCCACCGATTTCAGTTCTATGACAATACCTTTATAATAAAAATCAGCAAAATAGACTTTATTCAATTGCATGTCTTTGTAGTAAAGATGCAACGGTTTTTCTCTCTCCACTTCCATGCCCTGGAGTTTCATTTCCAAAGCAAGAGCCTCTTGATAGATGGGCTCGGACATTCCTCGTCCCAATGCGTTGAAGACCTCCATAGCAGCCCCCACCACATCGTATATATCAAGATACTCTTGCTCTGTAATCATTCTCCTTTATATTTCCTTAAAAGGAATTATGATAATTATGATAATTTCTTTCCTTTAAATTTCTGCGTATTATGATAATTTCTTTCCTTATTTTCCAAGTATTGAGTTCAGAAATTATTTCTTGGCGTCCATGGCCTGGCAGGCGGTGATGGCCACGAGGTAGTAGATGTCGTCGACGGAGCAGCCGCGGCTCAGGTCGTTCACCGGACGGGCGATACCCTGGAGGATCGGGCCTATGGCGATGGCGTCGCCGAGGCGCTGCACCAGTTTGTAGGCGATGTTGCCCACCTCGAGGCACGGGAACACCAGCACGTTGGCCTTGCCGGCGATGTCGCTGCCGGGAGCCTTCTTGGCACCCACGGAGGGCACGAGGGCGGCATCGGCCTGCAGTTCACCGTCCACCTTCAGGGCCGGGTCGAGTTCCTTGGCCAGACGGGTGGCTTCAATCACCTTGTCCACCACCTCGTGCGTGGCGCTGCCCTTGGTAGAGAAGCTCAGCATGGCCACACGCGGGTCGTCGAAGCCGGCCACGCTGCGGGCGGTCTGTGCGGTGCACACTGCTATCTGTGAGAGTTGGTTGGCATCGGGCATCGGGGTGACGGCCACGTCGCCCACCACGAGCACGCCGTTCTCGCCGAACTCCGGTTTCTTGGTGATAAGGAGCATGGCGCCGCTCACGCAGGTGATGCCCGGTGAGCACTTGATAATCTGCAGGGCCGGACGCAGGGTGTCGCCCGTGGTGCTCAGTGCGCCCGAGATCTGGCCGTCGGCGCCCTCGGTCTTGATAATCATGCAGCCCAGGTAGAGCGGGTTCTTCACCAGCTCGCGGGCTTTCTCGATGGTCATGCCCTTCTTCTTGCGCAGCTCGGTGAGCAGCTCGGCATACTCCTCGCTCTTGGGGTTGTTCTCCGGGTCGATGAGGGTGGCCTTGTCGATGTGGGTCAGTCCCCACTCTGCTGCCAGGCGGTGTATCTCATCGGGATTGCCAATAAGGATAAGGTCGGCGATGTCTTCGGCCAACACACGGTCGGCGGCTCTCAGGGTGCGCTCCTCGGTTGCCTCAGGAAGCACGATGCGCTGCTTGTTGCTCTTAGCGCGCTCAATGATTTTCTGTACTAAATCCATAATTTGATTATTGTGTTTTAAATAGATTAATTCCTCCGTATATAAGGATGGTTGCAAACTTACAAAAATTATTTGAGAATCAGGGCCTGCCGCACCATAAAAAATGTAAAACAGGGTGCTACGGCACCGCCCCGGCGGGTATTACTCCACGGCATGGGAGATGATGCTCTCCAACTGCTCGGCCGACAGACGCAGGCGGAACTGGCCGTTCTGGGCCACGCTGATGCGGCCCGTCTCTTCCGAGACGATGATGGCCAGGGCGTCGGTGTTCTGCGAGATGCCCAGGGCGGCGCGGTGGCGAAGGCCGAGCTCCTTGGGGATGTTCATGTCGTGCGACACGGGAAGTATGCAGCCGGCCGCCTTGATGCGGTTCTCCTTGATTACGATGGCACCGTCGTGCAGGGGCGAGTTCTTGAAAAAGATGTTCTCTATGAGGCGCTGGCTCACCAGGGCGTCGAGGTTCTCACCCGTGGCGGTGATTTCGTCGAGCGGACTGTCTATCTCCAGCACAATCAGAGCCCCTACCTTGCCCTTGGCCATGCTCAGGCAAGAACGCACGATGGGCATCACGGCCCAGTTGGAGTCCGACTTCTTCTTCCGCCCGAAGAAGAAATTCTTTACGGTGCTGAAGCGCTGGTGGGCGCCCAGACTGTAGAGAAACTTGCGAATCTCGCCCTGAAACAGCACGATGAGACCTATCACGCCCACGCTGACCAACTGCTCGAGGATAGATCCCAGGAGGCGCATGTGGAAGTAGCGGTCCACCACCATCCATATCAGCACGAAGACGATGATGCCCGTAAACACATTCATGGAGCGCGTCTCCTTCATCAGCCGGTAGGTGTAGTAGATGATGACCGCCACCAGAAAGATATCGATAAAATCCTTAATGCCAAACTCTATCATAAGGTCTCGTTATTTTTGTTCCTCCAGGCCCGTCGCCGGGTCATACTGCCGCAGGGCCTCCATCACCCGCACGGCCGCCACGGCATCGGCCACATCGTGCACCCTGAGCACCCGGGCTCCCTTGGCCAGCGCCACGGCATGGAGCGCAGTGGTGCCGCTCAGGGCCTCGTCGGGGCTGCAGTCGAGCAGGCGGTATACCATCGACTTGCGGCTCACCCCCACCAGCAGGGGCAGGCGGAGCGAATGCAGCAGTTCCATCCGGGCCAGCAGCCGGTAGTTGTCGGCCAGCGTCTTGCCGAAGCCGAAACCGGGGTCTATGAGGACGTCGCGCACCCCAAGGGCGTGCAACTGGCGCACCTCATCGGCCAGTACCGGCAGCATCGTCTCTATCGACGGACGCACCGACATGAGCACATAGGCCACCCGCAGCCGCGCCACCATGGCAAACATGGACGCGCTCTCCGACACATCGTTCACAATGTCGGCGCCATATTCCTCTACGGCCATGCGGGCCACATCGGGGCGGAACGTGTCTACGCTCAGCACGGCATCGGGCTGCACCCTGCGCACGGCGGCCAAGGCCGTGCGCAACCTTTCCATTTCCTCGGCCTCACTCACCTCACCGGCGCCGGGCCGTGTGCTGCACGCCCCCACATCAATAATGGCACCGCCCTGCTCCACAATCTCGTCGGCACGGCGACTGATGTCATGCTCCGTCTGCTTGCGGCTGCCGGCGAAGAAGGAGTCGGGGGTGGCGTTGAGGATGCCCATCACACACGGACGGGACAGGTCGACCAAACGGCCGTGGACCTGCAAGGTAAAACCACTCGTTGGTGTCATCTCAATAGGTGTTTTCTGCTGTGGCTACAAAAATACTAAGATTTATCGGGAAATCACCCCATTTTTCATTTTTTTATCTTCGGGCAATAGAAGTTTCTCATCATTAAATGCTACTTTTGCAAATTGCAAAACGTAAACAGAGAACTGATATGCAACTATCCGAACTATACCGCATCTTCCAGGAGCGGCCCCACATCATCACCGACAGCCGGCAGATAGAAGAGGGCGCCATCTTCCTGGCGCTGAAAGGCGAACGCTTCGACGGCAACCAGTATGCCCGTCAGGCTATCGAGCAAGGCTGCGCCTATGCCGTCATCGACGAACCGGAATACGACGACCCCAACGACGACCGCATCATCCTCGTCGACGACTGCCTCGCTACCCTGCAGGCGCTGGCACGGCTGCACCGCCGCACCCTGGGCACACACATCATCGGCGTGACGGGCACCAACGGCAAGACCACCACCAAGGAGCTCATAGCCACCGTACTGGGCAAGAAATACAACGTGCTCTTCACCGAGGGCAACCTGAACAACCACATCGGTGTGCCGAAGACACTGCTTCGCCTGCGGCCCGACCACGACATGGCCGTGGTGGAGATGGGCGCCAACCACCCGGGCGAGATTAAGACACTGGTAAACATTGCCGAACCCGACTACGGCATCATCACCAATGTGGGCATGGCCCATCTCGAAGGCTTCGGCAGTTTCGAGGGTGTGGTCAGAACGAAAGGCGAGCTCTACGACTTCCTGCGGCAGCGGGAGAACAGCGTGGTGTTCATACACCATGAGAACGAGCACCTGCACGGCATAGCCCAGGGCCTGCACCTGGTGGAATACGGCACCGAGGGCGACCACCTGTATGTGGAGGGACGGCTCATAGCCTGCGACCCCTACCTGCGCTTTGAGTGGCGCAAGGAAGGGGGCGAGTGGCACACAGTGGCCACCCAGCTCATTGGCGCCTACAACCTGTACAACATGCTGGCAGCGGCGTGCATAGGCTGCTACCACGATGTGGAGGCCCACCTTATAGACGAGGCGCTCGGCAACTACCGCCCCACCAACAACCGCTCGCAGATGCAGCTCACCGAGCACAACCGCCTGGTGGTGGACACCTACAACGCCAACCCCACCAGCATGAAAGCCGCGCTCGACAACTTCGTGCTCATGGACGTGAAACCGAAGATGGTGATACTGGGCAGCATGGGCGAGCTGGGTGCCGTGAGCGAAGAAGAGCACCGGAAAGTGGTGAAAAGACTGGAAGAGGCTGGTTTCGAGCAGGTATGGCTCGTAGGAAAGGAGTTCGGCAGGATACCCTGCGCATTCAGGAAATTCGCCGATGTGGAGGAGGTGAAAGCGGAGCTGGAAGTCCACAAACCCGAGGGTTTCTGCATCCTCATCAAGGGCAGCAACTCCACCAAGCTGTTCCAGTTGCCTCCTTATCTATAAACATATCTATAAAAGGAAAAGAGAGTTCAATCCTCACCAAGAGCCCTAAGCACCTTGCGCGCTTTGGGCTCTTTGCGTTTGGCGGCCTGCCTGAGCCAGAAGAGGCCCTCCTTGCGGCTCTTCGGCACACCGATACCCTCCAGGCAGCGCATGCCGAGATTGTACATGGCCTCGGGCACTCCCTTCTTCGCCGCCTCACGGTACCAGAACACGGCGGCGGCACTATCGGGCGCTGTGCCCACACCGAGGTCGTAGCAGAAAGCGAGCGTGCAGGCGGCATCAGGATCGCCCTCTGTGGCCGCCTGACTGAGCCACGACAAGGCACGGCGACCGTCTTTCGCCACGCCCTTCCCCTCAAGGTAGCACAGTCCGAGCCGGTACATGGAAGCCACATGCTGTCCACGGGCCGCCTCGCCCCACCACACAGCGGCCAGAGAGTCGCTCTGCTCCACTCCTTCGCCCAGCGCATAGCAGTCGGCCAGACTGTACTGGGCATCGGCATGGCCTGCTTTTGCTGCCGCAGCATACCACTGGGCGGCCAGGGCATAGTCGCGCCTCACGCCGCTGCCCCTGTCGTAACACAAGGCAAGGCTGTACTGCGCCGCCGTGTCGCCCTCCTGGGCCATCGTGGTGAGTTCCGCCACCGACACCTTGCGGTGCTGGGCCACTGCCATGGCAGCCTGCGCCATGAGCAGCAGGAGCAACAGCATGCGCAGCCAACCCTTCGGGCCACGACGCCCAAGGACAAAAACATTTTCAACAAGGTGACTGGACAACATTTCTCAGAAACTTTTGGGTGATGACTGAGGGGGAAAGAAAAACCCCGCTTAGGCTTACACCATCACGGGGCGAAGAAAGGAGGAGTGGTACCTCCAGGAATCGAACCGGGGACACACGGATTTTCAGTCCGATGCTCTACCAACTGAGCTAAGGCACCATTTTCTCTTCTGCACGGCCTGCAAACAGCTACGCAAAGGAGTCTGTTTCGGCAAATGCGGTGCAAAGATACATCAAAAAATTGAAAGTCTATCATTTTTGGAAGAAAAACTGCAAAAAATTTGTCTGTATGCAAAAAAAGGCCTACCTTTGCACCGCAAAATCGGGATGTAGCGCAGTTGGTAGCGCACTACGTTCGGGACGTAGGGGTCGGGCGTTCGAGTCGCCTCATCCCGACCTTGGGCGACAAACGGAGAAATTCGCTTGTCGCTTTTTCTTTTCCCTCCTTGCAATTGCTTGAAAACAAACGGAATACCTTGAACACCTCATTCTCTGTTTCGGTTCGATAATTGTCTGAATTCTTGTCGAAATAAATTCCGCTCGGAAACAGCAAATTTTGCAGTTTTTGCCTACTTGAAAAATCTCCTTGCTCCCATAAAGTGCCTAATTTACAAGACATTGCAATTGCTTCGTCAATATACTTTTGCAAGTTCGATAGATTTTTGTCAGACTCTTCAAGTCCTCTTTCTATTTCTGCCAAATCCTTGTAGAGTTTGCGGTATGTAGTTTGATAAACATTATCTGTTATTTCACCAAGACCATAACGCACTTGCACCTTCTCGATTTTATTTTTTATCTCCGATTGTCGTTTCTTTAAATCCTTTCGTATAGTGCTTTTGTGGCTGTTAAAGTCATCAAACACCTTATGTAGCACCTTAGACAACACAGGGATAAACTCTGTAGGTATCTGATAGGTGCTAAGCAACTCAATATAAAGGTCGTGCATGATAGTCGTACTACGATTGAATTTTCAACCTATCTTATTGCACTTATAATAGTCTCTACCCTTTGCCTTGACCGTGTACCCCGTAATATATCCTCCACACTCAGCACACCGAACATGTCGTTTCAAAGGAAAATGCTCTGTCACCTCTTGTTGCTATCTTGTTGAGATGTTTGCGATTTGTATTAACTCCTAATGCTCTCAATCGTTTGACAATCTCCATATCGCTTGTTCCCTCGTTGGCTTTCCATATCCAAGCATTGCGAAGTTTGCGCCCCGTTTCATTGACGGTATGAATGTGTGTTTTCCCCACTTTCTTATGGTCGTAACCAAGTGGCGGCTTACCGTACCATTCCCCACGTTCAATACATTTTTTCATACCCATGAGTGCCTTATCTCTGCGCATCTGATTTTCAAACTTACTCATAATGAAGTAAAGATTTTCCATCAATTCTCCTTGCCCGCTATCAGGGTCAGTAAGTTGAGTTGCAGAAACAACGTAAATGCCTTTTGATTTCAAATAAGCCTTTGTCACCATACCTTCGATATCAGTACGACAAAATCTGTCAAAGCAATAGACTAAAATAATGTTTATTTCACGGTCACTTGCTACTTCTGCTATCATCTCCTTATACATTTTCCCTTCTATTGCTGCACTTTCATGCTTACCACCAAACTCACGTTTGATGGTAATTCCATGTGTGGCAGCATATTCATAACATATCTTTTTCTGATTTTCAAGGCTGTAATTTTCTTTTTCCTGCCTTGCCGTGCTTACTCTTGTCCATAACGCTGCTACCTTATGCTCAAGTTTAGCATATTCAACTACCCTGCTCTTTTGTTTCTTCTTCGCCATATCCTATTTAATTAAATGTACTTATTTTATCATATACAATCGTTCCATACGTATAAAGGAACTCTAAAATTTTCTTCTGTGTCGTTTCGTCTGTCAATCCTATTTCACTAAACAACTTATTAAATACTTTAACCTCATTTTCACTGAACATTTAACTAATGAAAAACTCTCTTATTTCGTTGCTTGCTGTCTCTTGCTATGCCACCCCTCACGGATGAGCAAGTCTTTTGTACGACAAGGGGGCAACTGCTTAAAATCCCTTTTGATACTTGATTTTATGTCTTTTTCTAATACTATTTATATTTTTATTTTAATCAATCTGTCACTGTGCACCGACATTTGCAAACCTAATGCAAATTAACCATGTAACCAAATGAAAAAGGCAACTTTTTAACAAATTGCCTTAACTTTGCGTAATGTGTTAATGGAAGTGCCCGTGATTTTGGCAACATTGCGAAGACTCAAGCCTTTTCTGAGTAAGCGACTTTCCTCTTTATACTCCTCTCTCATGGCTTCGTCAGATTTGCGATAACCGACTTTGCGACCAACAACACCACCATTTGAACGATAATTATTATATCCGCTTTCCATTCTGCTACGAATTAAACCTCTCTCCATAGAATTGAACTGGGCCAACATACCTATTACAAGTTGTGCGATAGGATTGACTTTACCATCTGCCTGCAAGGTTTCAAGCCCGTTTTGATGGATATATAAAGATATGTGCAACTCATTCAACTTATCTACTATATTGATAAAGTCAGCCACCCTACGACTTAAACGACTGCACTCATATATAAGCACCTTATCAATGTGGTTAGCCTCGACAAATGAAAGTAACTCCGTCAGTGCTTCACGCTCTGCCACTTTCTTCGCACCGGAGCTTTTCTCTGCAAATTCTTTGACCACCTCATAGCCCATAAAGCTTGCATACTCTCGGAGGTCGTTCAACTGCCTATCATAGTCTTGGCTATTGGTGCTTACTCTTGCATAAATCACTGCTGTTATACTATTCTTTTCCATAACCAAATTATTAATTATTGATATTATACGTTATTTTTATTTGCAAATATAACACAAAAATCAATTGTAGCCAAATATTATTGACACTATTTTTCAATTTTTCTTAAAATAATTGATATTATGAGTTATTTTCTATATCTTTGCACAAAAATATTAGCAAAATGGAAAATAACATCAGTAAGGCTGTAAGACTGCTATGTAGAAGGCAAGGTATCACGATGCGACAATTGGCAGAGAAAATGAAGATAGCACCGGAGAGTTTAAGTAGAGCAATTAATGGGAATCCCCAACTCTCTACCATTCAAAGCATAGCAAAAAGCCTTAACGTGGAGGTTGCCACCCTATTCAATTTACATCTGAGTCAAAGCGACCTAACGGCCATTGTCGTATTTCGTGGGGAAACACTTGTAACCGATAATGTGGAGTCCCTTCTTGAATTTGCCACTCAAATAAAAACAACACTACAAGATGAAGAAATCACAGAAAAGGACATCAATGGGAAATATCATGTGAAATAAAAAGACCGATTAGTAATAATCGGTACCTTTTATTTTTGATTTTGGTTTTATTCATCACTTTATGCATCCATCATGCTACTGATAATTCTTAATACAATGTAAATAAAGATGATGATATCTACTATTTTCACTCACTTTTGTTAAAAAATGTATCATATTGCCTTTCACATTCTCATAGGCTATAGGATGTCCACAATAGGGACAAACCTTTGCTTTATCTGAAATCTGTTGCCCATATTCGGGTCATTTAATAAGTGCCTTAACTTATTGCATTTTTTTTAATTCTTCTGTGGCAGGTTCATTCCCTTGTTCTGAAGCCAACTTAAACCACTTGATTGCCTCAGCAGTATGCCCATTTTGTCTTGCGAAAAATCCCCAAGCACATTGTGCAACTGCATTCCCATTTTCGGCAGCAACCCTTATCCACGTATCCATTGCAGTTACTGCTCTTTTTTGCCCTTGCATAGCAGCTTCGCCATAGCGACCAATGGCATCTTCATACATTCCGTGATGATAATACATATCTCCCATTGCCGCTTGTGCATCTGCATGACCTTTATTGGCTGCTTCTGTGAGCCACGTTTCTGCCTCTGACTCAGATTGTTCTACGCCTTCACCTTTTAGATAACAGACACCCAAACAGTATTGTGCTTTTGCAATCCCCTGTTCCGCTGCTTTACGATACCATATAGCTGCTTCGGTGTAAGATTTCTCTACACCGAATCCATTATCATAACAATTTCCTAAATTATATTGTGCACCTGCAATCCCCTGTTCCGCTGCTTTACGATACCATATAGCTGCTTCGGTGTATGATTTCTCTACACCGAAGCCATTATAATAACATCTTCCTATATTATTTTGTGCTGGGCCATTACTCTGCTCGGCTGCCTTACGATACCATTTAACGGCTTCGGTATAAGATTGTGATATTCCTTCGCCTTTTTCATAGCAAAAACCTAACTGAAATTGCGCTTCAGCGTTTCCCTCCTCTGCAAGTTTAACAAGTTCATCACAATACACCTTGGGGATATTTTCGTTACTCACTTTATTGCTTTTACTGCTGCCTCCACATGATGCAAGGCAAAGTAAAACCACAACAATTACACCAACAACACCATTAGGGTTGTGCTTGTTTCTTTTAAGGTGTACTTTACTTGCAGTCATATTGCTTTTCAAATTATCATAAGATGTATGATTTTCGCAATTGGGACAAACCTTTGCTGTATCTGTAATCAGTTGCCCACATTCGGGGCATTTAATAAGTGCCATTTTGAATATGAAATTTTAATATTTCTAATTGCTTTATTGCTAATTCGTCACCTTGTTCTGCTGCTTTTTTCACTAAATCATAGCCTTTTTGCGTGTCCCGATTAACTCCTAATCCATTGAAATAGAGCATACCTAACTGACATTGGGACATTGGGTCTCCTTGATTTGCAGCTTTTTCAAACCATTTAGCAGCTTCAACAAAGTCTTTGCAGTCGAAATAGTAAGCACCAACATTAAATTGACCACGGGCATCACCCTGCTCAGCAGCTTTTCTCCACCATTTTAACGCTTCTTCGTGGTCAATAGGTATGCCGTTTTCACCATAATCGTAGCATGCAGCCACACTACATTGGGCTTTAGCATATCCTTTTTTTGCAGATTCCATGAAAAGTCGAAAAGATTCTTGTAAGTTTTGCTGCACACCATTTCCCTTGTTATATAAACAGCCTAAATAAAACTGCCCTATAGCACTATTCTGTTCTGCTGCTTTCAGAAACCACTTTGCTGCTTCATTAAAATTTTGAGTTATACCTTCTCCATAAAAATAGCATGTTCCAAGATTTTCTTGAGCCTGAACATCACCATCCTCTGCGAGTTTAACAAGTTCCTCACAATACTCTGTAGGTACGTTTACATCACTCTTGGTATTGCCTCCACATGAAGCAAAACAAAATGTAACTACAAGAAACAGTCCTACTAAAACTGAATGATATTTCATTTTGAACCTCCTTTCTCGGTTATAAGTTGTTGCCCTTTAGAGATGGGTTTCTTACCATCAATCACTTCCTTCTTGTTTGGAACATCCACTAATGGTTTTTTGTGTTCCAATTGCTCTTTTAAGTTTGACATAATATGCTTTTTATGCCCCACTGACTCACATGGAACGGGTTAACAAATTATTGAGATAGGCATAAAAGAAAAGCGGAGTCACCATTTGCCTAAACTGCCATGTGGGGCTTGGACTCCCTTGCTACACAGAATAGGAACGTTACTCCGCTTGGCAGTTATATCGCATAGATACGATAAACACACCAAGAGAGCGTTTCCCACTTTCTGATGTAGCAATAGGCTTATGCCTACAAGTGAAGTGTCCAAGTTCACAAGTTCAGAAAAGCGAAAATGCGCTATCTCAAATGTCTGTCAAGAGCCTATTAAGGCAATATGACATCGCAAAGATATTAAAAATTTTTGAAAAACGCTCAAGTACCTGAAACAAACTTGACTTATGACATTGTTTTTTCTTGTTTTATGACAACTTTGTTTAGACTCAAGATAACTTTTATTTTTAGATTGATATTTTTCAGCGGCAAAGATACGGCAGATTTATCAGACTGCGAAGTTTTAAGTGACACAAAAATTGTCTGAAACGACACAAAGATATCACTGCTTTACCAAACAAGCCAAAAGCACACAAGATGATGCACCCTTTTTGCATAAGCGCCTAAAACTTTTTTTGGACAGGCATGCAAGAATTGTTACTTTTGTGATTTATAAGGGTAAATGCTAAAAAGAAAAATTATGAAACGAATTCATTCCCTTTTCATAGGTCTCACCTTGATGGCCCCGATTCTGTTCCTGCAAAGTTGCCTGAGCGACGACGATAATGACGACGACTATCTGGCCATTTGCCCAATTGACCAACCCAATGCACTGGTAACCGTAAAGCCGAATGCCGACAACACAGGCTTCATCATGCAGCTCAACGACAGCACCACCCTCTGGCCCGTCAATTTGCGGCAGTCGCCCTTCGGCACCAAGGAAGTAAGGGCACTGGTCAACTACCGCCAAGCCACGCCGTCGGATATTGAGAAAGGCAGTGCCACTTCGGGCATGCCCTGTGTCTTCGTCAACTGGATAGACTCCATCCTCACCAAGCCGGTGGTGGAAGGCATGTACAGTGCGGAGGAGAACCTGCAGCTATACGGTGACGACCCGCTGGAGATAGTCGACGATTGGACGACAGTGGCCGAAGACGGCTACCTGACGCTGCGCTTCCGCACCCGCTGGGGAGGAAAGGCTGAACACAGAGTGAACCTGGTGCACCGCACAGACGTGAACACCCCCTATTACTTTACCCTCTACCACGATGCCCAAGGCGACACCGAGGGACAAACGGGCGATGCCCTTGTAGCCTTCAAACTGGCCGACTGGATGATGGCACCCAGCGACCAGGACTATGCCACACTGACCCTGGAGTGGAAATCTTACTCCGGCACCAAAACGGCGCAGTTCAAATTCCGCCAAAACAAAGGCAACGTGTCGAGCACATCGGAAGGACACTGAGTAGTATCGAGAAGCAACAACCCACGTGCGATTTTTCATCGGCGATAAAGAAGAACGCCTGGCCAGGCGTCTGCAGAGCGGCGAAAATGCCGCTCTGAAAGACTTCTATACCCTCTACGCCGACTACCTGGCGGGGGTCTGCGCCCGCTACATCGCCGATGATGAAGACCTGAAAGACGTGTTTCAGGATGCGATGGTGAACATCATCTCACACATCCGCGACTTCCAATACCGCGGGGCGGGATCTCTGCAGGCATGGGCCACAAAGACCGCCGTGAACCAGTCATTACGGTTCCTCCGCAAAAAACACCATACAGAGTTCACCCCTTTAGACCGGGACGTGGCCGATGAAGTGGAAGAAGACGAAGACCCCAGCATTAGCGACCTTCCGCCGGAAGTGTTACACCAGATGATACGCGAGCTGCCCGCTGGCTACCGCACCGTGTTCAACCTCTATGTCTTTGAAAACAAGAGCCATCAGGAGATAGCACAGCTGCTCGGCATCAAGACAGGCACCTCCTGTTCTCAGTTCAGCAGAGCCAAGAACCTGCTTGCGAAAAAGATTAAAGCCTACTACCAATCAAAACAGCCACCACGATGAAAGAAAAGACAAGAAAGGAAATGCAGCAGAAGCTGGCCGACTACCGGCGGCCGGCTCCCGACATCTCGTGGACGGAGTTGGAGAAGGCTTTGCCCGCTCCAAAGGCAAGGCCTGCCGCTATATGGGGCCGGTTGACAGCAACCGCAGCAGCCGTAGTGCTTGCGGCGGGGTTAGGGTGGATGCTCATGAGATCAGAACAACAAGCAGGCGAGCAACAGACGGCACAAACCGGCACCGGTTCCCAACCCGCCACGACATCCGTCGCAGCCAACCACCCAACAACAGGCGAGCCATCCGAAACGGCGAAGAAAGAGCCGAACGAAATGGTAACGGATGAACCCGCAGAACCTGTTGTCGCCCAGTATGAAGATTATACCGACAGGACAAAACAGGGCACCTACGGCAAGCAGTCAACGGGAAGTCTCCGGAAGACAGTGGCAGAAAACAATGTTCCATCATCGGCAGGCGACGCAACGTCCTCACCGGAACAAGCCTCTGACAGTGCAGTGACAGCCCAAGAGTATGACACCGAAAAAGAAACGGACAAGCCAGAAGAGAAACCCTCATCACCCCAAAAGGACACGCACCGACCTACCAACAATTATCCTGCCGGCATAGAACAGTCGCCCACCCTATACGCCGCCACAGCGACCGACAGCCGGCTCTCGGCACAGGCCTACCTCTCAAACCCTATGACCGGCATCAGCAGCTTCAGTTCCACCACGCCGGTCATGAACAATGCCAGTCCTATGGGACCCTATGACAGCAGCCTGATGTACAACGAATTTGACCCAGCCTCCTTCAACCAGTTCACACCGATTGAGGAGCATTACAACCATCACCAACCCCTGCGCATCGGTCTGTCGCTGCGCTATCAACTCAGCAGACGGTGGAGCATAGAGGCCGGACTGGCCTACACACGCCTCACCGCCGACCTTACACGCATCTCCAACGGCGTAAGCTACGACATGAAGCAAGAACTCAATTATGTGGGTGTGCCCGCCAATGTGGGCTACCAACTTTGGAGCAACAGCCACTTCCAGGTCTACGCCTCGGCCGGAGCCACCCTGGAGAAAATGGTGAAAGGCAACCGCACCAACGCTGACTACAAAGAAAAAGTAAGCATCCGCCCGCTGCAGTTCTCCCTCAACGGAGCTGCAGGAGCGGAATACAGGTTCACCCCCGCTTTCAGCATCTATGCCGAACCGGGCGTGGCCTACCACTTCGACAACCACAGCAGCGTATCCACCTTCTACCAAGAGAAACCATTCAGCTTCAACCTGAACTTGGGAATGAGGTTCCAAATCAACAAGAGCGAGTAGCGGCAGTACCGCTACTTCTGAACTATTCCCGTGCCGTTGCAGGAGCCACAGGTGTAACGGCCGTCGATGGTCATGCCCTTACCCCGACAGACGGGACAAATGCCCTTCTTCTTGAGTTCATCTCGTTCCTTGGCAGCCTGCTTGTCGGCCTTGGAGACATTGTTGATACCCTCCAAGCCCTGCTTCACAGCGTCCACTTCTGTCTCGACTGCAGAAGAGATGATGTCGCTCATCAACTCTTTGCAGGAGACAAGCAGCAAAAGTGCCACCACAGCACAAATTATTTTTCCAGTCATTAACCTATTCTTTACACTACGACTCCTCCCGGCAGAGCACTGCTCAAATGGGCTCGCACAGACGGGATACGGCTTATTCTTACGCAAAATTAATAGCTACAGGAGGAGAAACCAAAACTTTGACAACATTTCTACGGGAGGAATAGTGGCAATTCGCCTGAAAAATGCTATTTTTGCATTATCCTAACGATTTCTAATCTAAAAAACAGTCAAAAAAATGTACAGCAATCCAGCCGAATGTCTCTACTGCACCAACAATGAGACCCTGCACAACCTGATGATACAGTTTGCCGAACTGCGTGTGTCGCGCGCCTTCCTCTTCAAGGAGCAGACCTACCGCGGACGCTGCCTCGTGGCCTACAACGGACATGTGAACGACCTCAACGAGCTCACCGACGAGGAGCGCAACGCTTTCATGGCCGATGTGGCACAGGTGACGCGGGCCATGCAGAAAGCCTTCAATCCCGAGAAAATAAACTATGGTGCCTACAGCGACAAACTGAGCCATCTGCACTTCCACCTGGCACCGAAATATGTCGACGGCCCCGACTACGGCGGCACCTTCCAGATGAACCCGGGCAAGGTATATCTCTCCGATGAGGAATACCAGCAACTCATCGACGCCATCAAGCAGTATCTGTAGGCAAGCGGTCAGAAAGTGACATAAGGGGCAAGGCGCTCCAGCAGATGCGGCGGAAACTCCGGCAGCAGCGACAGGTCGTCGAGACTGTGGAGGTCGCCCTTCAGCCGGCGGTAGTCGGCGATGGCCTTGGCCTGATAGAAATTGACATACGGATGACGCCTCAGCTCGGCCACAGAAAGCCGGTTGAGGTTGAGTTTGCGCACCATTCCCGCCGACACACTGACATACTCTAACGCCTCGACTGGGAATCCCTCAATTTCCAACAACTGTTCGGCTGAATAGAAGCCGCCCAGACGTTCGCGGTAGCGAACGACGGAACGGGCATAGTAACTGCCTATACCGGGGATTTTCTTCAGTTGGGTAGTGTCGGCCCGGTTCACGTCGATATGCTCGCCGGCCTTGAGTTTTACCGGATAGCGAAGCGTGTCGCGCGGATAGTCCTCACGCTCCCGCCGCTCCACTTCCGAAACACCTCTATCCGAGGGCGCATGGCCATACCCCGGGCCACCCGCAGGACGGCGGTCTCCATAGACCTCGGCTGCCGGACGGTAGTCGGGCGATATCTGTATGTAGGGTTCCAGTTCCTTGTACTGACCCGCTGTGAGCCCATAGACCCTTGCAAAATCCGTCTTCTCCCTGAACACGCCGCCCTTGGCACGGTAGCGGTAGATGTTGCGCACCTGCCAGGGTTGCAGGCCCAGGCGCAGCAACTGGCTGCTGTCGGCCGTGTTCGGGTCGAAAGCAAAACGCTCATGCGGCTTCTTCTCCACAGCATAGTAGTCTTCATCGGGCTGTTTCTCATAGTCGGCACCGCTCCAGGCTCCCAGACTGTCGGCAGGTGTCGGAACGCTGTCAGTGTCGGTGTGCCGCTCGCCTACCAGAAAAATCAGTCCGAACGCCACAACCGCCACCGTGAGCGCCACCAGCAAGACCTGCCGGTCGGACTTCTGAAAATAGAAAAATTCTTTCCACGACATGGCTTGAGAGGTGTATCAGATGACGCCCAACTGATGCAGGAACACACAGGCGATGCAGACCGGGCACACAAAGCGCACAAAGAACAGGAAAACGGGCAACAGGCGTCCCGATAGGGTTCCCCAGTTGGTGAACTGATCGCTCACCAATCGGCGGGGCACATACCACCCTACAAAGAGACAAGTGAGGAAAGCCCCAAGAGGCAGGAGGTAATCGGCTGTGAGTGAGTCGCAGAAGTCGAGCACCGTCATGCCCTTCACACGGAGCGCGGGAATAGCCCCCACCGAGAGCGAGCAGAGCACCGCAATGACACAGCATATCAAGGTGACCACCCACCCCCCCTTCTGACGCGACACTTTCAGTTCCTCATGGAAGAAGGAGGTGCCTATCTCGTGCATGGAGATGGTGGAGGTGAGGGCGGCCAAGGCCAAGAGGGCATAGAAAGCCACCGCCACCACATAGCCCACCGCGGGAACGCTCTGGAAAGCCTCCTGAAACACATTGGGCAGCGTGATGAAGATGAGCGACGGACCGGAATCGGGATTCACTCCCACTGAGAAAGCTGCAGGAAAAATCATCAGGCCGGCCAGAATGGCTATCAGACTGTCGAGCAGGGATATCTTGACGGCGGAACCCAGCAGATTAGTATCGCGGCCGAAATAAGAGGCATAGGTGCAAAGACACGCTGTGCCGAGGCTCAGCGAGAAGAAGGCCTGGCCAAGCGCCTCCAGGAAGACACCGCCCGAGAGCTTGCCGAAATCGGGCTTCAGCAGGAACTCCACACCCTTGGACGAACCGGGCAGCATGCAGGCGGCCACGACCAAGAGCACCAGCAGCACCAGCAACAGCGGCATGAGCACCTTGGAAGTGCGCTCTATGCCCTCTCTGACTCCCCTCACCACTACGAAATGGGTGAGCAGAATGAACAGCAAGGCCCAGCCCACCGGAATAAGCGGATGGGAGGAGAAACGGGTGAAATAGTCGGCCACAAAAGCGGCATCACCGTGCAACTGTCCGAGCAGACTGACCATCAGGTACTGCAGGCACCACCCTGCCACCACAGCATAGAACCCGAGTATAATCATGGAGGTGAACACGCCTATATAGCCTATCACCCGCCAAGGGGTTCCTTTGGCCAGCAGGCTGTAGGCGCGTGCCGCATTGGACGAGGCATGACGGCCCACCACAAACTCGGCCACCATGCCGGGCACACCAAGCAAAAAAACACACACCAGGTATATCACGATAAACGCCGCACCGCCGTTTTGCCCCGTCATATACGGGAAGCGCCATATATTGCCCAAGCCCACCGCTGAGCCCGCCGTGGCCAGAATGATGCCTAACTTACTGCCGAAAGAACCTCTGTGATGATGTTCACTCATAGTCACATCCGTTTAGATGACACCTAACTGATTGAGGAAGATGAGCAGGATGCTCAGTGGACAGACATAGCGCACCAAAAAGAAGAACACGCCGAAGTAGGTGCCGCGCAGGGTGCCGCCGTTGGTATACTCGTCGCGCAGCAGCGAACGGGGCACAAACCATCCGAGGAAGATGCAGGTGAGGAATCCGCCCACAGGCAGGAATATCTGGCCCGTGATAAAATCGAACCAGTCGAAAAGCGAACGGCCCAGGAACGTCAGACTGTCGCTGCCGCCCAAAGAGAGCGAGCAGAACGTGCCGATGACGATACAGGCGCCCGTAACGAAGGTAGCGCCCTTGCCGCGCGACCAGTCGAGTTCCTCGTGCAGGAAGGCGGTGCTCACCTCATGCAGGGAGATAAGCGAGGTGAGGGCGGCCAGGGTGAGCAGGGCATAAAAGCCGAACGAGATGACCCGTCCCAGCACAGGCATACCGGCAAAGGCCTGCTGAAACACATTGGGCAGGGTGATGAACACCAACGAAGCACCCGAATCGGGACTGATGCCCACCGAAAAGGCTGCCGGGAATATCATCAGGCCAGCCAGAATGGCCACCAGACAGTCGACCACACAGACCTGCGCGGCCGACTTGGTGAGATGGGTCTCACGGCTGAAATAAGAGGCGAAGGTGCACACACAGCCCATGGCCAGACTGAGCGAATAGAAAGCCTGACCCAAAGCGCCCAGGAAGACACCGCTGTTGAGTTTGGAAAAGTCAGGATAGAAGAGGAAAGAGATGCCCTTTGAACCGCCCGGCAGCAGGCAGGAGGCCACCACAATAACCAGCAGCAGGATAAAGAGCAGGGGCATGAGCAGCTTGGATGCTTTCTCAATGCCGTCGCGCACGCCCCGCACAATGACAAAATGGGTGATGAGCAGCACTACCACCGTCCACACGACCGGTCGCCACGGCGAACTGGAAAAATCGCTGAAATACTGCTCCACATAGGCGGCGTCGCCACTCAGTTCGCCCACCACAGAGCCGTAGACATACTGCACGCACCAACCGGAAACCACGCAGTAATAACCGGTGATGAGAAAACCGGTAATCACGGAGAGCAGTCCCACGAACTTCCATCCGCTGCCCCCCGACACCTTGTCGTAGGCACGGAAGGTATTGGAGGCCCCCCGACGGCCAATGATAAACTCGCCTATCATGCAGGGAATGCCCAGGAACAACACACAGGCCAGGTAAAGGATGATGAATACGGCTCCGCCATTCTCGCCCGTCATATAGGGGAAACGCCACACGTTGCCCAAGCCTACGGCCGAACCGGCGGTTGCCAGCACTACACCTATCTTACTGCCAAAATTGGCTCTTTCTTTCTGCGACATATAAAAATACAATTTTCAAAATCACGAAGACAGAAAGGCCGAAACCTAACTTTTCTGTACAACCAAGCGCAAAAATATAAAAATATCCTTATTTTTGCACCCTAAAAACAGGAAAAATGAAATATATTGTCCACTTAGCCACCCAATACACCCTCTCGCTGCTGCTCATCGCCGTGATATGGGTGTTATGCTTCTGCACACCGCCCCATACACCGCTCGACCATGTAAGTTTCATTGACAAATGGACCCATGTGGTGATGTATATGGGCACCTGCACCGTCATCTGGATACAATACGTGAGGCAGCACAAACGGATGGAGTGGCCCAAAGTCCTGACACTGGCCTGGCTGGCCCCCATCCTGATGAGCGGTGTGATAGAACTGTTGCAGGCCTACTGCACCGGGGGGCGCAGAAGCGGCGAATGGGCCGATTTCGCCGCCAATGCCACCGGTGCCACACTGGCACTTCTTATCGGTATTCTTCTGGCAAAGAAGTGCGCCAAATGAAAAAAGGATACTTGCGGAGGTGTGAATTGTAGAACCGGCGGTCGCCTGTGACCTCCATGCCCAAAAAATCGGGACACTCATAGGCCTCGTCCTCGCTCTGCAACTCCACCTCGGCCATCACAAGGCCCTCGTTGTCGCCATGAAACTCGTCCACCTCGAACACATGCTTCCCCACAGGCACCAGATAGCGGGTCTTGTCTATCTGGCCAGGGCCGCACAGTTCCATTAAGTGGTTGGCCTCATCGAGTGAGATTTCCTTCTCAAACTCATAACGCGACATACCGCCATTGGCCGAGGGACCTTTGATGGTGAGATAGCCCTTGTCGTCACGGATACGGATGCGCACGGTGGCACCCTCTGCACGGATGTAGCCCTGACGAATGTGGCTCGACGAGGCAGCAAGGTGTTTGAAACCGATCTGCTTGTGCACAAGAAACTTGCGCTCTATCTCCATTCCGCTGCTCATCGTCTTAGGCCATTGTGGTGGTCACATAGATAACGTAGCACAAAGCCAGCAGTATCAAGGCGATAAAGATGCCCTTCACCACATTGGAGGCCTGCTTGGCCTGTTCCTTCTCTTTCTTTGCTATACGATTGGCTTTTTTCTCGTTCATAACTTATTATTTTATTAAGGTTTGACTTATTCTTCTTCATTGACCGGGAACTCCATCAGATAGGCCTTGATAAACCCGTCGATCTTGCCGTCCATCACACCGTCCACATCGGTGGTCTGATAGTTGGTGCGGTGGTCTTTCACACGTCGGTCGTCAAAGACATAGCTGCGTATCTGGCTGCCCCACTCTATCTTCTTCTTGCCGGCCTCTATCTTGGCCTGGGCTTCCAGGCGCTTCTTCATGGCGCGGTCGTAGAGCTGCGACTTGAGCAGACGCATAGCGTTCTTACGGTTCTCCAACTGCTTGCGGCTCTCGGTGTTCTCAATCAAGATTTCCTCCTCCTCGCCGGTATCGGGGTCTACATACTGGTATCGCAGGCGTACGCCCGTCTCCACCTTGTTCACATTCTGACCGCCGGCGCCACCGCTGCGGAACAGGTCCCACGACACCTTCGACGGGTCTACGAACACCTCGATGGTGTCATCGACCAAGGGCGAGACAAACACGCTGGCGAAACTCGTCATGCGCTTGCCCTGGGCATTGAAAGGCGACACGCGCACCAGACGGTGCACACCGCTCTCGCTCTTGAGATAGCCATAGGCGTACTCGCCACCCTCTATCTCCATGGTGACGCTCTTGATGCCGGCCTCGTCGCCGTCCTGCAGGTTACTGATGGTCACCTTGTGGCCATGGGCCTCGGCCCAGCGCATGTACATACGCATGAGCATCTGCGCCCAGTCCTGACTCTCGGTACCGCCGGCACCGCTGTTTATCTTGAGCACACAGTCCATGGGGTCTTCCTTCTGGCGGAGCATATTCTTCAGCTCAAGGTCCTCAATGGCCTTGAGCGCCTTGGCATAGTCGGCATCCACCTCTTCCTCCGTCACCATGTCGTCGTGGTAAAAGTCGAAGGCCAGTTGAAGTTCATCGGCCAGGTCGCGCACCTCTTTGTAACCGGTGAGCCACTTGCCGATACCCTTCACTTTCTTCATCTGCTCCTGCGCACGTACAGGGTCGTCCCAGAAGTCGGGCGCCTGTGTGCGGAGGTCTTCCTCCTCATATTCTATTTTCTTCTTGTCAATGTCGAGATAGCGGTGGAGCGCTTCCACCCGTTCAAGCACATCTTTCAGCTGGTCGCTCGTAATCATACTTCTTCCTTATACATTTCGTCTATCACATCGGCATAGTTCTTGTTGATGACAGGCCGACGCAGTTTCAATGTGTTGGTCAGCTCACCCTTGTTCATGCTGAACAGTTCGGGAAGAAGGGTGAACTTCTTTATCTTCTCATAGCTGGCCAGACCCTGCTGGAGCGTTTCTATACGGTCGGCCATCATCCTGTTCACGCGTTTGTCGGCACACAACTCAGCCCTGTCGGCATAGGTGATGCCGTATTCCTTGGCATAGTCTTCCAGAAGATCGAAGGCGGGAATGATAAGCGCCGACACAAACTTGCGTTCGTCGGCTATGATGGCTATCTGCTCGATAAACTTGTCGACCAGCATCTTCGACTCAATCATCTGCGGAGCGATGTACTTGCCGTTGGAGGTCTTGAACAGGTCTTTGATACGCTCGGTGAGGAAGAGCTCTCCGTCGCGCATATAGCCGGCATCGCCGGTGTGGAAGAAGCCGTCCTCATCAAAGCTGGCAGCCGTGAGTGCCTCCCGCTTATAGTAGCCCCGTGTAATGGTGGGACCCTTGAGCAATATCTCGTTGTTTTCGCCTATCTTCACCTCTACACCCGACAGCGGACGTCCTACCGACCCCACGGTGTAGGGTTTGCCCAGACGGTCGTGCGACACTGTGGCCAGACTCTCCGTCAGGCCATAGCCCACCATCATGTTGATACCGATGGAGTGGATGAACTCCTCGACCTCGGGCGACACCGTAGCACCGGCAGTAGGGAAGAAATGAGCCCGCTCAAGACCCAGCTGCTTGCGTACCTTGCTGAACACGGTCTTGTTGTAGAACGAATAACTCATGGACAGTGTGAGCGGCGGACGGCGTCCCTTGCTCAGATATTCGATATTGTACTTATGGCCCACCTTGAGCGCCGTATTGAAGAGGAGGCGCTGGGCACCGCTCGAATTGTCGATTTTGGCCTGCACGCCGGCATACACTTTCTCCCAGAAACGGGGCACGCTGCTCATGCAGGTGGGGTGCGTCTCGCGCATCGACTGCTGTATCTCCTTGGGGTAGGTGTTGATGATAAGCTGTGCGCCCATAGTGAGGGCGAGGATGGCCCATCCACGCTCGAAGATATGGGTGTAGGGCAGGAAGTTCATCACCAGGTCGTCTTCACCCACCGGTACGCTCTCTCCATTGGAGCGCATGGCGGCATGATATTGCCCGTAGGTCAGGATGACACCCTTGCTGTCGCCGGTGGTGCCGCTGGTGTAGAGGATATTGCAGATATCCTCCTCATTGGCCTCGGCATAGCGCTGCTCCACCTCCGGCTGGCGCGGCAGATTCTCTCCCAGCTTCAGGAAGTCGTCGAAATAGATGGAGTTGCTGTCGTGCGGACTGATGCGCACACTGTTGTCGAAGATGATGATGCGCTCCAGGGTAGGACAGTGCGAGAACACACGCGTGGCCTTGTCGTACTGTTCCTGCTCCCCCACGAAAAGGATGCGTATCTGAGCATCGACTATCATAAACTGTATCTGCTCCTCACTGCTCGTGGCATAGAAGGGCACAGTGACCGCCCGCACGCCGAAAGCGCCGAAGTCAGTATACAGGTAGTGCACGGCGTTCTGACTGAAAATGCCGATGTTCTCCTGCACTTTCACACCAAGATTCAGCAGGGCGTTGGAAACGAACTTCACTTGCTGTGAGAAATAGTTCCATGTTACCGACTGCCACTTCAAGCTACCGAACTCACGGTAGGTAAGTGCCGGCTTGCTGCCATACTTCTTAGCCTGCTCATGAATGAGAACAGATAAATGACTCAATGTCTGCATAATCTTCCGCTTTAATTATGCAAAAATACTGAATTTCTCTGAAAAAGCAAGAAAAAACACGAAATTCTTGAATTATTGCCTAACTTTGCAGTATCATGATGAACGACAACACACTCAAAGCCATCGAATTACTGCGCCGACTGGTGGAAACGCCCTCGGTGAGCCGCCAGGAAGACAATGCGGCCAACCTCATGGCCCACACCATGACCAGGTGCGGGTTCCAACCCGTGCGGCTGAAGAACAATGTGTGGACCACAGCACCCGGTTTCTCGCCCCATCGCCCCACCCTGCTGCTCAATGCCCATCTCGACACAGTGAAGCCCGTGGCCTCATGGAGCCGCGATCCCTATGTCTGCACCATAGAGGGCGACCGGCTGTATGGTCTGGGGAGCAATGACTGCGGGGGCGGACTGGTGTCGCTCTGGCAGACTTTTACCGTGCTGGCTCAGCGGCCGCAGCCTTACAACCTGCTCTTCCTGGCGTCGGCCGAGGAAGAGGTGTCGGGTGCCGACGGCATACGCGCCGTGCTGCCCACTCTGCCTCCCGTGCAACTGGCCATCGTGGGGGAACCCACCGGCATGCAGCCGGCGGTAGCGGAGAGGGGACTGATGGTGCTCGATCTCACCGCCCACGGCCAGTCGGGCCATGCGGCCCGAGGCGAGGGGGTGAACGCGCTCTACATTGCCAACGACGACATCAACTTTCTGCGGCAGTACCGCTTTGAGCGGATCAGCGAGTTTCTGGGTCCCACCATGGTGAATGTGACCATGATTCAGGCGGGCACACAGCACAATGTGGTGCCCGACGTATGCACCATGGTGGCCGATGTGCGCACCAATGAGCTCTACGACAATGAAGAGGTGCTGCACTTTCTGCAGGGCCGCCTGAAGAGCGAGGTGAAGGCCAGGTCGGTGCATCTCCGCTCCTCGAGAATAGCACTCACCCACCCCGTGATAGCCCGGCTCACTGCCGAGGGCATGCACCCCTTCGGTTCTCCCACACTGAGCGACCAGGCGCTGATGCCCTTCACCTCATTCAAATGGGGACCGGGCGAGTCGAGTCGTTCGCACACAGCCAACGAGTTCATCACCCTGAGCGAGATAGAAAATGCCGTCGACACATACTTGCGCATGCTCGACGGCACTCCTATCACTTAGGGGGCGCTGGCCCTGTCCTAAAAAGATCCTACTTACTTTACTAACGGCCAAGCCATACCTCAGGGTTGAGTTTGGCCGTTTCCTTGCGCAGCTGGAACTGCAGGATGTTGTCCTGTCCTACGGTGCCCAGCACCTGGCGCGTGGTAACCTTCTGGCCTTTCTTCACATGCACCGACTTGAGGTTGCAGTACACGGAGATATACTCACCATGGCGCACCATCACCACTAGCTGACCGCCCCAGTTGAACACGGCACTCACCTCACCGTCGAAAATGGAGCGGGCGCTCGAGCCCGGCTGGCCAAGGATGTTGATGCCCTTGTTGTCAAGCTTCACATTCTTCAGACCCTCCACATTGTACTGTCCGAAATGGCTCACAATCTTGTAGCTGCCAGTGATGGGCATGGGCAGACGGCCACGGTTGTTCTCAAAACTGCCGCTAATCTTGCGGTCCATGTCGGAGAGCGTCTCCATGCGCTCTTCCTCGCGGGCCACCTCGGCCATCTCACGGGCATGACGCTGAGCCTCGGCCGATGCCTTGCGCTCGGCAGCCAACCGGTTGGCCTCAGCCTCACGAGCGGCCTGCTCAGCGGCGGCCTGTTCGGCAGCAGCCTTGCGGGCAGCAGCATCGGCGGCGGCGCGACGCTCGGCTGCGGCACGGGCGGCAGCCTGCTCGGCAGCGGCACGGCGCTCGGCGGCACGGCGTTCCTCAGCGGCGGCGGCACGGGCTTTCTCCTCTTCGGCGGCACGCGAGGCGGCCTCGGCGCGCTGCTGTTCCTCGGCGGCCTTTCGGGCAGCGGCCTCGGCTGCGGCACGGCGCTCGGCTGCGGCACGGCGTTCAGCCTCGGCAGCAGCCTTCATCTCGGCTTCCCTGGCCTTGGCCTCCGCTATACGGCGTGCGTTCTCGCGGGCAGCGGCCTCGGCTGCGGCTTTCTTCCGTGCCAGTTCCTCTGCCCGTTTCTTCGCAGCGGCGGCCTCGGCCTTGCGTTGGGCCTCGGCGGCGGCACGGGCCCTCGCCTTCTCAATCTCCACGGCTATCAAGCGGTCTATCTCGGCATTGAGCTGGGCGTTTTTGCGCTCCTGCTCAGAGATGATGGTCTGTATGGTGCGCTGCTCTTTCTGCAGGTCGTTCACCATCTGCTGCTGTTCTTCCTGTTTCTGTCTGAGTTCCTGCTGGGCAGCCTTTCCTTTGCTGAGCAGCTGACTTTTGTTGCCCTTCACGTTCTCGAGCTGCGAGTTCTTATGGTTCAGCTCGCCCTGCTTGATTTTTATCTGCTCGCCCTGGGCACGCTCATACGAGGCATACTCACGCACAAACCGCATACGGCGGTAGGCCTGTGCCAGGCTTTTGGCGCTGAAGATAAACATGAGACGGTCTTGTATGGCTCTGTGCTTGGCCATGTAGCGCATCGACTGTACATATTTCTCCTTGCGCTCGTCGAGCTGCTGCTGCAAGTTGCCGAGCTGCGACTGGAGCATGCGGATGTCACCGTTCAGGTTCTGTATCTCGCTCTCATAGTCGTCAATGTCTTTCTGCTTGGCGGTAATCTCTCCATTGATGGACAGCAGGTTCTTGAGGCGTTCCTCAACATCGGCCTTGTTGGCCCGCAACTTGTTCTGCTGGTCCTTGATGTCTTTCTGCACCTGCGAGCGCTCGCTCTCCAATCCGCGTATCTGGGCGTTGGTATAGGTTTGCTTTCCCTTCTTCTTGCCCGAGCGGTTGCCGCCGCCCTTGTGCTGGGTGGTCTGCGCCTTCGTGCCCGACCGTTTTGTCCCCTTGCTCTGGGCATCGGCCGACACGGCAGTGAGCATCACCATCAAAATCAGCAATATATATCTTCTCATCATATTTTGGTTATTAAATCGAGTACTTCGTCGACGGTTACTTTCTTATACTTGGAGGGCACGCTGGTACGCGTCTCCCACTTGGTGTCGTTCTTCATGGTACCTAGGGTGAGCTGCACGGTGATGTCCTTCTTGCCACCTTTGAACTTGACCGTGTGGCTGGCGGGGAACTGGTCCTTGCAGAAGGTCTGGAACTGGTCGTAGGTCCACTTGAACTGCGATGTGCCGTGGCTGCCGCTGCGGTAGGCAAGCACCGACTCGCGGATGAGGCCGCTTGCGGTGTCGGCCCACCACGAATAGTCCATCTTGCCCTGTGAGTACTGCAGTTTCCATATAGCGGACGATGGCTGCGTCACGCTGACCGTTTCGAGGCTCTTTCCGCCCACTACGTAGAGCTGGTTCCAGAAAAGCGCCTGCAGGGAGTAGAAGTCTATGCCGTTGTCCCTGAGGAAGCCCACATCGGTGTAAGCCCCCCTGACATACCGCTTGTGCAGACGGTCCATGAACAGCACCGAGTCTTTGCTGAACTCCACCCGGCCCACTTCGGCCAGTCCGAGCGGTACGAGCTGTATGCGTATCACCTCGTCGCGCCGCATGCTGAGCTTTCCGCTCACGGTGATGTCGCGGCTTCCGCTCTGCAGGCGGAAATCGATATTGGCCACCAGGTTCGTACTCGGCACCTTGTTCTTACTTACCTTGCTGACGCAGGCATCGTGCAGAGCTTTCGCCGCTGAGTTGTCGGCGGCAGCAGACTGTGTGGCCGAGGTGGTGCCGTCGGCAGTTTTCTCGGTAAGCGGGCGCTTGGCGCCACACGCTGCCATCACGGCCACCAGTGTCATGGCACCGAACAGCCGGAAACTATCATGATATTTCTTACTCCACATATTTTCGTAATTTTATCTTTCTTTGCAACAACAGATTGCCCCCATCTTTTTCCAATGCCTGCTGCCAGTATTCCACGGCTCGGTCGGTCTCGCCGCACATGGCATAGATATCACCCGCATGCTCAATAATGACGGCGCTGAGCGTGCTGTCGTTGCGTAGGGCCTGGTCTATATAAATACGGGCTTCTTCATAACGGCCCTGCCGGAACAAGATCCAGGCATAGGTGTCGAGGTAAGTGGAATTGGCCGGTTCGGCCTTGATGGTGCGGTAGCTCATCTTCTCGGCGCGGCTCAGGTCGGTGTCGCCAAGGCTGAGATAGTAGGCATAATTGTTCAGGCAACCGATGTTGTCGGCTTTCCACTGCAGGCAACTGTCGTAGGCGGCGAAAGCCTCCACGTCGAGATGCTTGGTATGGAGGATGTCGCCCATGATGGCGTAGAAGTCGGACACGATGTCGGGGTTGCTTTCGCTATTTATCTGACTCACGCCTCTTCTGAATGCCTCGAGGGCCTCATCGAGATGGTCCATCTGAAAATGCGAAAGGCCCAGATAGTAGTAAAAAATCATCTCGTCGGGATTGTAGTCGGCACCGCGCTGGCAAATCTCGGCCGAACGGGCAAAGTCTTGCTGGCGGATGGCCAACTGGAGAGTCTCCAGGCGGGAAGCCTTGTCGGCCGGGTCGATGGCGAGCACCCGTTCCCAGGCCTCCATCTGCGCATCATCGGGCATTTTCTTCAGTTTCATATACACGGCCCGCCAACTGGCCATCTCGGCATCCTCCTGAGGCTGTGCAAGTATTTTGTCGAACAGGTTGAGCACCTTGATGCTGTCGCCTCCCTGCTGCTCGTTCTCCATGACCACCTGACTGATGAGGCGGCGCTTGGTCTCAGAAGGAGTCTTGGTGCTTACAAGGAGTTCCTCGGTCTTCACCCGTGCCAGCGAATCCTGCTGCTGCGACTTATAATAGTCGAGCAGCGACTCCATGGCCGCATAATTGTCGGGTTCCTTCTTCAGCACGGCATTGTATTCAGCCAGGGCCTCCTTCGGTTTGCCGTTCTTCAGCAGCCAGTTGCCCATCATCACCCGGTAGTTGTAGTCGCTGGGATGTTTCTGCGCCAGCTGCCGCAACTCGCGGAATTCTTCTTTCTTACGTCCCTGAAGGGAGTACATCTGCATCTTGGCCAATGAAATATCCTCAGAGCTGCCCTCTATGTTCTCCAGACGGTTGAGTGTCTCTATGACCTTGGGGTAGTTTTTCTGCTGCTGATAGAGGCGGCCCAGAATGTGCAGCACATCTGAACGCGAGGGATGTGCCTCGGAGAGCGACTCATAGAGACCGACGGCCTGCTCATAGTCCTGCAGTTTGAGATAGGTCTGCCCCAGGCGCTCGGCATAGGCGTCGTTCTCGGGGTCGAGGGCCACAGCACGGCGCATGTGGTCCAGCATCAGGCTGTCCTGCCCCAGGGCTGCATCATAATTGGACAAGGTGAAATACGCCTCTGCGGCATCAGGATTGATCTCAAGACAGTGAAGCAACAGGTCATAGGCGGCCGCATAGTCTTCCTTCTCCTGCATGCAGATGGCCTGCAGGTAGAAATAGTCATAGCGCTTCTGGTCGTTGTCGCTCAGCGGTGTGACCGTGACAGCAGCGACCGGCTTCTTGACCGGTTTCTTGCGGGCATGGCACGGCACGACTGCCAGCAAAGAGGCGGCAGCCGTCAAGACCATCAAAACATACCTGTGCAGTGTCATTTCGGGGGAAGCGGATTCTTACTGTTGCCTATTTCACTCCCGTATGTCCATAACCGCCTTCGCCGCGCTCGGTGATGTCGAGACTGTCGGCAGGTACAAGGGTCACCTGCTCGTAACGGGCCACTATGAGCTGGGCTATGCGCTCACCGTCGTTCACGACAAAAGGCTCCTGACCGAGATTCACCAAGAGCACCATCACCTCGCCACGGTAATCCGCGTCGATGGTACCGGGACTGTTGAGCACGGTGATGCCATGACGGAGAGCCAGACCGCTCCGCGGTCGCACCTGTGCCTCGAAACCGGCGGGCAGGGCTATATGGAGCCCTGTGGGGATGAGGTGCCGCTGCATGGGCTGGAGGGTGACAGGAGCATCGAGATTAGCCCTGAGGTCGAGTCCGGCGCTCTGCGGTGTGGCATATTGGGGCAAGGGCTGATGTCCCTTGTTTACAACAAATATTTCGGTCATATTGTCGCTGGTTTATTGATACGGGACTGCAAAATTAACGATTTCTGCCCACATATCTTTACTTTTAAGATGTAAAATGAATTAAAATAGTCAAATTTAGTTTACTTTTGCGCATCGTTACATAAAGAAGGAAAAATGGATTGGAAAAAACTGATATCCAACAAGCGGCTGGGGCAGGAGGCCAGACAGAGCCAGCGGCATGACGGCAGGTCCGAGTTCAAACGCGACTACGACAGGATTATTTTCTCGGCCCCGTTCCGCCGGATGCAGAACAAGACACAGGTGTTTCCGCTTCCGGGGAGCATCTTCGTGCACAACCGCCTGACACACAGCCTGGAGGTGGCCAGTGTGGGAAAATCGCTGGGCGACGGTGTGATGGCCGAACTGCTCAAGCGCCACCCAGAGTTGAGGGATTCTTTCTTTGAAGAGATCGGCACCATCGTGTCGTCGGCCTGTCTGGCCCACGACATGGGCAATCCTCCATTCGGTCACTCGGGCGAGAAGGCCATTCAGGCCTACTTTACCGACGGCGGGGGTGCATTCCTGAAGGGGATGGTCAGTTCGCGCCTGTGGAGCGATGTGATACACTTCGAAGGCAATGCCAACGCCTTCCGCCTCCTTGCCCACCAGTTCAAGGGCCGTCGCGAGGGAGGATTCGTCATGACCTACACCACGCTGGCTTCTATTGTGAAATATCCCTTTTCTTCGGAAAGTGCCGGTCCTCACGGGAAATTCGGCTTTTTCTATCCAGAGGAACCACTCTATAGCCGCATAGCCGATGAGCTGGGACTGCTGCGACTGGAACCCGAGGGTGAACCGGCCAGATATGCCCGCCACCCGCTGGTGTATCTCGTTGAGGCAGCCGATGACATCTGCTATGAGATCATGGATATCGAAGACGCGCACAAGCTGCGTATCCTGAGCTATGACGAGACCCGCCAACTGCTGCTGGGCTTTTTCGACGAGGAGACCCGCACGGCCATCTGCAAACGGATGGAGACGGAAGGAGTGGACGACGTCAACGAACAGGTGGTATACATGCGCTCGTGCGCCATCGGCACGCTGACCAACGCCTGCACACAGGTGTTTATCGACCATGAGGAAGAGATTCTGGCAGGCACCTTCCAGGGCAGCCTAATCAAACACACACCCGCTGCGATATTGAACGCCTACAAGAGATGCACCGAGACATCTTGTAAAAAGATTTACAACAGCAAGCCTGTTCTCGACGTGGAGTTGTCTGGTTACAGAATCATCCAAACGCTCATGGAGCAAATGGTCAATGCGGTGGTGTATCCCGAGCGGTTCTACTCGCGCCAGCTCATTCAGCGGGTGAGTAGCCAATATGACATCAGTTCCGACAATCTGGATGACCGGATTATGGCTGTGGTCGACTACATCAGCGGTATGACCGATGTCTATGCACTTGATATCTATCAGAAAATCAACGGAATATCCCTTCCTATAGTCTAACGGAAGGAATTCCTACTCCCAAATGGCAGTCAGTTCGTGAAGCATGGTCACGCTCTCTCCGCAAGAGCCCGTATGCTGGATATGGATGCCGCCAAACTTGTTTTCAGCCACTTCGGCCGAAAGATGCACCTCACGCTGCAGAGCGGTATCGTTCGAAGAAGGCATAGGCGATGTGGTTGTCACATCGGCTGTAAGAATATTTCCCACCATCTGCAAGTCGATAACACACCCTGTACGATAGCAGAGGGCACTTACAGGCGCCGTAAGCGCACGCACCTCTCCACCGTCGTAGGCCACCAGAAAGAAATCTACAGCATTGGCGTATTTCACCGTGCGGATGATGCGTAGCCCATAGCCGGTAAGGGTGCGGGTGTCGAATTTCAGGCACACATCCATATACTGTGCGGTGGCGCTTCCAAAACCCTGGCCGGCCGTCTTGGCCGGGTCTACCCGCAGCACAAGCCTCATGTCGCCTTTGTGGGCGACAGACGGTGTATAGCGTAAGCGGGCTCCCTTCTGCGCCTGCATCAAGCCACGGCCCACAGCACCATTGTAGCCCTCGCCGTATACCCACATCGGCTTCCGGCGGTCCACACTCCACTCGTAAGGTGCCGTGTCGGCGGGTTTATAGCCGTCTACCGTCCAGAACCCGGGCTTCACTTCGGGCTGCCAGCGACAGGGGAAATCGGCGAAATCGGTATGCAGCGTCTTCTGGCGGGGCAAGCCATTCTTCTTAATCCGGTCCGGATAGACGAGCGTGTCGGGGGCAGCGGCTGCACTGCGCACATTCTTGAGTGTGAGAACCGCCATCAGCCAATGGCCGGCATCCGACTGCGACAGAGTGTAGGAATGGCTGCGCAACTCACGGCCTGAGCTCACAAGCACCGCTCCCCGAGGGTCAGACGAGGGACATCTGTACCAATCCACCCAGGAGTCGTCGGTCTTGCCCTGCAGGTCGGCATCATAAACCACACGGGCCACACCGCCATCGACGATGATGGAAGCCGGACTTCTGAGCACGGGCGGCGGCAGCGGACGGCCTTTCAGCGTCAGTTCGGCAGCCCCGCAGAGTCCGTCGGCTGTTGTGGCCCATACCAGGCACGACGCCGGTTGGTCTCCGTCATACAGGCTTACGACCTCACAGCTCCCATCAGAGAGCGGACGGAGCCGCACCACCTCCCGGTAGGGTTCCTCCACCTGCCAGGTGAGCAGCACGTCGCGCGGGCTGACGGGATAGCCGCCGTGCAGGGTGAAGGAGGGAGCCAGCACCACAGAAGCGCCGCCTGTGACGAGTGTGTCGGAACAAGGAGTGAGGCGAAGCGAGGCAGTGCACTGTTCGGCAGGCAACGCGACATCGCCCCCGGGATTCCAGCCATCATCGCCCGTAAGCAGCGGAGCCGTGCGGTAGGCATCACCATCACAGAAAAGACGCAGCAGCCCTTTGCCCTCCAGCTGCACCGTGTTCTCCGGATGCTTTTCCCCCACGACATAGGGGCGGCCGTTCAGAGTGACACCTTTCTGGTAACAGCGGGTCCACCGGTGCGGATAGGGCGTCCATTCGAGCGAGGCGCCCTCAGGAGCCTGTATGCGGCAGTCAATCAAGGTGAGGGGACCGTCGGCCTTGCAGAAATACGACTCTGGCGATCCGCCCAACAGACGGAAATCGCAGTCGATGAAGACCGCCCCCGAAGGATGCGTGGTATAGAAAGGTTTCTGCCCGTAGAAATCGAAGTCGCAGTGCAGATATACACCATTGCCGGTAAGGGCATCGTCGGTACACTCCATGTGGCAGCGGTCGAAAAGGATGCGTCGTGCCCCGTTGAGAGGGTTCATGTTCAGACGACTGATGAACCGCACGTTGCGGGCCACTGCCTTGTCGCCGTGGCAGTAGGCCACATGGGCCTGGGTGATGGCACTGCTGCGCTTTTTGCGGCTCAGCTGTGGATGAAGGGGATAGTCCAGGTCTACATTGCAGTAGTTGCCCATGGTGAGATTGCTCACTTCCAGTCCGTCGCCCCAGAAGTCGAACATGGTGAAATTGCCGTCAGCGCCCTGGGTCTGACCGCGCTGCGAAGCCAGTACCACCTCCTCGGGCCGACTGGTCAATCCTATCAAGTGAAGGTATCGGCACCGCACCGTCATACCGAAAGGTCCCCTTCCCTCTACCGGTGCCGCCACCCGTTCATCATCGGGGTCGTCAATCCAATACACATAGGGTGCGATGTAGACCGTCATGGGGTCGGCTTCGGTACCGTCGGAAAGATGGTTGTTTATCTCCTGGAAGGTGCGGTAGACAAAAGGATGCGCCTGGCCAGGAGGCAAAGTACCGTCGAGAAGCAGATGCGTCCCGTCGAGCGGATAACGATGGCCCTGCCAAACAAAAAAGCCGTTGCCCACCTCTATATCGTGGACAGCGGCATAGGTTGTGGAGCAGAAGCCCGCCCATATCACAAGGCAATGGACAAGGAAAAGCGCTCCTGCCAATTTTCTCTTCAAAGACATCATACCGGCAAAGGGACTTTGCGTCCGGACAAACCGATTACTTGTCCGGACGGTTGAGGGAAATCACCTTGTTGGCACCCGATGTAAGCCGCATGGCTTCAGGGTGCTCAGCAATAAAAGTCTCAATATGGCGGATGCGTTTCTCCTCCAAAATCTCGTCGACGGCAATCAGGATGCCCGTTTCCTCCACATCGCCGAAGCCATCATTGATGGCAGTGCCGAACATACGCATGGTAGGGCTCAGACCCATATAGGCGTTCACCAAGGGCGGGATATTGAAGCCCATCTTGCGTATCTCGCGGTTCAGGATACGGTAGTCTTCCTTGAAACTCGACTTATTGAACAATTGTGCCAACTCGGCTGGGTCGGATTCCAGTTTCAGAGGATGGAACGGAATGATGAGGTTGTCCTTGTCGCTGAAATGCTTGTTGAGAAAATAGAGAATCATGTCCCTACCCTTGCGCACATAGGAGGGATACATGGTCATCTTGCCGAAAAAATACTTCACATTGGGCATTATAACGGTCAGGGCGCCCAAACCGTCCCAAAGATTGTCGAGGGCGAAAAGGCTCTTCGAGCCCATCTTACTGCTCTGGTAGGGCAGTGTGACATAGGAGCGGGCCAGTTCCACCGTCTGTGGGAGATAATCCTTGATGAAGCGCTCTGAGAAACGGAACAGATGGCTGGTAGCCAAAATAGGCTGGCCGTCGGCATCGAAGTCCACCTCAGAACCCAGCTTATAGCGGTATCCACCCAAGATCTCCTCTTCCTCGGGATTCCACACCAGGAGCTGCTTGTAGCAATTGTCCATGAGGTCGAACTCATCGAGATCGAGTTCCTTGCCCGTACCGCCGCCCGCGGCACGAAACACCTCCTCACGCTGCCGTCCAATCTCACGAACCACATTGGGAGAGTCGTGGATGTCGACTATGTAGATTTCGTTGTGGCTCTTGTTGGTCATACGGAGCTGCTTGTCGGGGGTCAGCTCCTTCTTCAGCAATTCCTTGTCAACAGGTGGTATAATAGGTTTTTGAGTCATAGCAATAATGATGTCGTTTTATATATGTGGCCTGAAGCCCTATAGTTCGTATACTTTGTCTTGCACCCACTGTGCCCAAGCTGCGGGCGACTTCGACTTGTCGAAGGTTTGCCAAGGTATCGGTTTGCCGATAGTGACGGTAAACTTACCGTGCACATTCTTATACATCTCGTCCACAAGAAACAGCATAGCAATATTAAACTTAATGCCAGCCTTCTTGCAGAAATTGGCAAGTTTGTAAAAGAAATTCGAATTCTGTCCACTGAAATGGATGGGCACCACATCGCGCTGAGCCTCCACACTTTTCGAGATGAAGGTTTTTTTCCAGGGGATGTCGCGTATCACCCCATTGGTCATCCTGGAACAGAGTCCGGCCGGGAACATCAGCATGTGGTGGTCGCTCTTGAAACCGGCTTCTACCATGGCCGGAAAATTGCGGCTCTGCCGTCCTGTCTTATTGATGGGAATACAGAGCGGAGCAAGGCCAGGAAGATTCATGAGCAAGTCGTTGACCAAGTAGCGGAAATTACCGTCGTAATGACGGCCGATGATGGACCCGAGGGCCACCCCGTCGATACCGCCGAGAGGATGGTTGCTCACAAAAGTATACAAGCGGCCGTCGTCCTTCGAAGGAAGATTCTCGCGACCTTCCACCACCAGTGTCATGTCAAGATATTTCACACAAGCATCCAACCATTCCACGCCAGTTTTATCACGACTCTCCCAAAGAAAATCGTTCACCTCGTCCTGATGAATGATTTTCTTCAGCCATGACTTCAGCAAACCGGGAACGTATTTTGCACGCGCTCCCATCTTGTCGGCAAGCACCTTGTCCAGGTCAATTGTTTTCTCCGAAATCTCTCTCATGGATAAAAGCTACTATTAAACTGCAAATATAGTTATTTTTTTTCAAAACATTAACTTTTTTCCGAAAAAAAAGAAAAAAGACGCAGGTAAACGGCATACAAGGCCCGACACTGTCCTCCTTCAAGACCATCCACTCGGGAAGACATCGTCATCATCTCCATGACAGGGAAAGAACCGACAAACGAATCGGTCATTTCAGATACTTTCAACAAGCTGAAACTGAGAAAACAACGACTCAAAAACGAGTCGCTCCGTTAAAATTTGCTAATTTATTATTTTCCCCCAATTTAGGGTGGGGCAAAGTGGGGCGAAGTGGAGGAAAATTCGTATTTTTGTAGTCGAATTCACTACCAATGTAAGAAGCATGCTGTTCTTAGGAAACATAGAAGCGAAAATCGACATGAAAGGACGGGCATTTCTGCCTGCCCCCTTTCGCAAGACACTTCAGGCACATGGTGATGACAGTCTGGTGCTACGTCCGGATGTCTACCAATCGTGCCTGGCGCTTTACCCTAAGTCGGTATGGAGCGAGCACCTGGCATCGCTAAAGGCACGGCTGAACAAATGGAATCCCCAGCACCAGCTGATACTGAGGAAGTTTATGGAAGACGTGGAAGAAGTGAATCTCGATGCCAGCGGCCGCTTACTTATCCCTAAGAAAAAACTTGAAGACGCCGGCATAACGGCCGACATCAAGTTTTTGGGAATGGGCGACTACATTGAGATATGGAAGAACGACGGAGAAACGTTTATGGACCAGGAGTCATTCCGCAAGGCGATGGAAGAACTCATGAACGATCCCGCAGAACCAACTCCCTTATAACGCACAGACATTTATGACAAATGCTCAGACATACCATATCCCCGTTCTAAGGACGGAGAGCATCGACGGGCTCAATATCCGACCCAACGGCGTATACGCCGACGTCACCTTCGGAGGCGGCGGCCATAGCCAGGAGATTGTGCGCCGGCTCGGTGAGGGAGGGAGGCTCTTCGGATTCGACCAAGACTCCGACGCGATGAACAACCTGCTCACCAGCGACGCCGGTTGGTTGGCAAACGACCCACGCTTTGTATTCATACGAAGCAACTTCAGGTACATAAGCAACTGGATGCGCTATTATGGTGTAAGCGGACTCGACGGCATCATGGCCGACCTCGGTGTCTCGTCGCATCATCTCGATGAAGAGTCGAGAGGTTTCTCCCTACGGTTCGAGGCTCCCCTCGACATGAGGATGAACAAGAACGCCGCCACCACCGCCGCCGACATCGTGAATCTTTACAGCGAAAGTCAACTGGCCGACATCTTCTACCTGTATGGAGAGCTGAAGAACGCCCGGCGCATCGCTTCGGCCATTGTGAGGAGAAGAGGCATCAGTCCCATCCTCACCACCGGCAATCTGCAGGAGTCGGTGACCGGTCTCTTCCACAAAGAAAGGGAGAAGAAAGACATGGCACGCCTGTTTCAGGCCCTTCGCATCGAGGTGAACCAGGAGATGAGAGCGCTGGGCGATCTCCTGAAAAGTTCGGTGGAGCTTCTAAAACCGGGCGGCCGTCTGGTGGTCATCACCTACCACAGTCTGGAGGACCGGCTCGTGAAGAACCTCATCCGGTCGGGCAACATCGAGGGGAAGGTGACACAGGACTTCTACGGACGCACGCAGGTGCCGCTCGAAGCCGTGAACACCAAGGTGATACTCCCGTCGGAAGAAGAAATAGCGGCCAACCCAAGAAGCAGAAGTGCAAAACTACGAATTGCCAAGAAGAAATGAAAAAAGAAGACCCCACATACAATCCTGAAGAAGAGGTCGATGCCCTGACACAGGACGACACCTATAGCGACGAGGAGCCGGCAGAAGCCGAACCCGCCAAGGAGGAGCCTGCGGGCATATCGCTGAAAGAATACATCAAGGAGGAGAGCCGAGAAGACGAGCGCCCGCAGGGTACAAAGCTCTCACTTAGGAAAATTCTGGGCGGCGACATCCTCTACACACAAGCCATACGGAAACAAATATGGCTCATGCTGCTCATCATAGGTTTTTTCGTGCTCTACATATCCAATAGATACAGTTGCCAGAAAGACGAGGTGGAGATAGCACGGCTGACAAAACTTCTGAAGAACTCACAATACAAGGCACTGGCCATTTCGAGCGAACTCACCGAGCATTGCCGGGAGAGCCATGTGCTGGATATGCTCAAAGAAAACAACGACAGCCTGCTGCACACAGCCGACCAGCCACCTTATATTATAATCGTAAACGGAAATGAGTAAATACAACCGGAAGAAAATACTCCCACGATACAGAGGCGTCATCATCTTCATGACACTTCTGGGTATCGCCGTCATGGTGAAAGCGCTCTACATCATGACAGCCAAGCGAGAGTTTTGGAACAAGGTCCTTACTCAAATGGGCACCGACAAGCAAGACACCATCTGGCCCACGAGAGGCGACATACTGAGTGATGACGGACAGCTCATGGCCAGCTCGATGCCAAGATACAAGGTATACATGGACTTCCAGACGGGAGGTGAGGAGAAAGACTCGCTGCTGATGGTGAAACTCGACAGCATCTGCGAGGGGCTGCACAACATCTTCCCCGAGATAGAAGAAGAATACTTCAGACAGCATATCCTGGAAGGCAGGAAAAAAGGCAGCCGCCACTGGCTCCTCGTGCCGCAGCGCATAGACCACAATGCCTACAAGAGAGTGGAAGCGCTGCCGGTGTTCAATTTGAGCCCCTACAAGGGAGGATTCCACAACGAGTCGTTCCTCAACTCCAGAGAAAGGCCCTTCGGGTCACTCGCCAAGCGCGTCATCGGCGACCTGCACGGCGAGATGGACTCGCCACGCTTCGGACTTGAAATGTCGTTCGACAGCGTGCTCAGAGGCACCCCCGGCCTCAGGCACATTAAGAGGGTGAGCCGCACCAACCTCAGTGTGGTGGACGAAAATCCCGTCAACGGCGACGACATCGTGACCACCATCAACATGAGGATGCAGGACATCGCCGAGGCCGCCGTGGTGAAAGAGCTGAAGCTCATAAACGGCGAGACGGGCGTGGCCATCGTCATGGAGGTGGAGACAGGCGACATCAAGGCCATGGTGAACATGGAGAGAATGGCCAACGGCGAATACGGCGAGATTATGAGCCATGCCATCTCCGACCTCCTGGAGCCTGGCTCGGTATTCAAGACCGCATCGCTCATGGTGGCCCTCGACGACGGTAAGGTAGACACCACCGCCATGGTTGACACCGGCAACGGCATCTACCACATGCACACCCGCGACATGAAGGACCACAACTGGCGGAAAGGCGGCTACGGCAGAATTTCCGTGCCACGCATACTCCAGGTGAGCTCGAACATCGGTGTGAGTCGCATTATCGACGAGAACTACGGCAAGAACCCGGAACAGTTTGTCGACGGCATCTACCGGCTGGGACTGGCCGACGACCTTCGTCTTCCTCTGCCCGGCTATGCAAAGCCCATCATACGCAAACCCCGACGCTCGAGCAACGGGAAACTCATCGACTGGCCCCTGACCAAACTGCCGTGGATGAGCATCGGCTACGAGACACAGATACCGCCCATCTCCATGGTCACCTTCTACAACGCCATCGCCAACAACGGCAGGATGATGAGACCGCGCATCGTAAAGGCTGTGATGAGAGACGGCAAAGTGATACGCGAATATCCCACCGAGGTGATGCGCGAGCAGATATGCAAGCCCACCACCCTGTCGAAAATAAGGACCATGCTCGAACAGGTGGTAAGCATCGGACTGGGAAAACAAGCCGGATCACAGTCGTTCATGGTGGCAGGTAAGACAGGAACGGCCCAAGTGTCAAAAGGAAGGATGGGATACACCGCAGGCACGGTAGACTATCTCCTGAGCTTCGCAGGATACTTCCCTGCCGAGAAGCCCAAGTACACCTGTATCGTGTGCATCAGGAAGTCCGGGCTCCCCGCATCGGGCGGCGGCATGAGCGGCGTTGTGTTCCACGACATTGCCGAGGGCATCATGGCCCACTATCTGAAAGTGGACGCCTCGCAAGCCTGCGACACCACCGAGACGCTCTCACCCAGGGTGAAGAAAGGCGACCTCAAGGCGGCCGACTTCGTGCTCACCAATCTGGGCTACCGCTCCTCCGCCCCGGCACCCACCAGCATGGCCGACGGTACCGACAGCTGGGGAACCATCTCCTTCAAGGAGAACATTTTCATGTTCAACACCAACAAGGCCTCCAAAGATATCATGCCCGATGTGACAGGCGCCGGCGCCAGAGACGCGGTGTATCAGCTGGAGAAGCTTGGCCTGAGGACACGCCTCGAGGGCAGAGGCAAGGTGGCGGCGCAAAGCATACCCGCCGGGAACAAGATACACAGGGGCCAGACCTGTGTACTGACACTGAAATAGAACAGAACATCACAAACAACAATACTACATCAAGATGAATCTAAGCACACTGATAAGAAGCATCCATGTGACAGCCGTGGCCGGAGACTTGGAAAAGGAGATAACCGGCATACAGATAGACTCCAGGCTGATTGGCGAAGGACAGCTGTTCGTGGCCATCAGAGGCACACAGGTGGACGGTCACAAATACATAGGGAAGGCTATCGAGAAAGGAGCCACCGCCATTCTGTGCGAGGAAATGCCCGAGCCCACCGACGGGGTGACCTATATCGTGGTCAGCTCGACCGAGGACATCGTAGGCAAAGTGGCCACCACTTTCTATGGCAATCCGTCGAAGAAGCTGAAACTCGTGGGTGTGACCGGCACCAACGGGAAAACAACCATCGCCACCTTATTATATAATATGTTCAGGGAAATGGGCCACAAATGCGGCTTGCTCTCCACTGTGTGCAACTACATAGAGGGCGAGGCCATACCCACCGAACATACCACTCCCGACCCTATCGCACTGAACCAACTGCTTGCCAGAATGGTGGATGCCGGATGTGAATATGCCTTTATGGAGTGCAGCAGCCATGCCATTCACCAGAAAAGGATAGGCGGTCTCACCTTCGCCGGCGGCATCTTCACCAACCTCACCAGAGACCATCTCGACTATCATAAGACATTCGAGAACTACCGCGACGCAAAAAAACAGTTCTTCGACTCACTGCCCAAGACGGCCTTCGCCGTCATCAACGCCGACGACAAGAACGGCATGGTGATGGTGCAGAACACCAAAGCCTGCGTGAAGACCTACTCGACAAAGACCATGGCCGACTTCAAGGCGAGAATACTCGAGTGCCATTTCGAAGGCATGTATCTTGACATCGACGGAAGAGAAGTGGGCGTGCAATTTATCGGGAAATTCAATGCCAGCAATCTCCTGGCCGTCTACGGCACCGCCGTGATGCTGGGCAAGGATCCCGAACAGATACTGGTGGTGCTGAGCAAGCTGAAGAGCGTGAGCGGACGCCTGCAGCCCATACAGTCGCCCCTCGGATACACGGCCATCGTAGACTATGCCCACACCCCCGACGCCCTGGAGAACGTGCTCAACGCCATTCACGAGGTGCTCAACGGCAAGACCGGGCGTGTAATCACCGTATGCGGCGCCGGCGGCAACAGAGACAAGGGCAAGCGGCCGCTCATGGCCAAAGAGGCGGTGAAACAGAGCGACCAGGTCATCATCACCAGCGACAATCCGCGGTTTGAGAACCCCGACGACATCATCAACGACATGATGGCCGGTGTAGCCGCTAACCAGCAGCACAAGGTGCTCCGGATAACCAACCGTCTGGAGGCCATCAAGACAGCCTGCGCCCTTGCCAAGAAGGGCGACGTGATCCTGGTGGCGGGAAAGGGCCATGAGAACTACCAGGAGATAAACGGGGTGAAACATCACTTCGACGACAGGGAAGTTCTATCCTCCATATTCGAGGCACAGCAATCATAACAACACACACTATTTATCAGACAAGATCACATTAGGTTATGCTGTATTATTTTTTCAGATTTCTCGAGCAGTTTGGTATACCCGGCTCACATATATGGAACTACATTTCCTTCAGGTCGCTGCTGGCACTCATCCTCTCACTGCTCATCTCAGCATGGTTTGGCGAGGCATTTATCAAATTCCTGAAAAAGAAGCAAATCACTGAGACACAACGAGACAGCAAGATAGACCCCTTCGGGGTGAAGAAAATAGGAGTGCCTTCCATGGGCGGCATCATCATCATCGTATCCATTCTGGTGCCGGTGCTGCTCCTGGGGCGCATGCGCAACATCTACCTCATCCTGATGATTATCTCCACCATCTGGCTGGGGGTGCTGGGAGGCCTCGACGACTACATCAAGATATTCAGGCACAACAAAGAGGGCTTGAAGGGCAAATTCAAGATTGTGGGACAAGTGGGACTGGGACTCATCGTAGGACTGGTGCTCTGGTCCAGCCCCGATGTGAAGATTCACGAAAACGTGAACACCGAAAAACAAGGCAAGACACTCATCACGCACAAGACGGAGGCAGAGAAATCGCTCAAGACCACCATCCCTTTCATCAAGACCCACAATCTTGACTATTCGGAGATAGCCAGTCCGCTGGGCGACAAGAAAGAGGCCGCTGGTTGGGTTATCTTCGTGCTGATGACCATCCTTGTGGTGACCGCCGTATCCAACGGTGCCAATCTCAACGACGGTATGGACGGCATGTGCGCAGGCAACTCGGCCATCATAGGCGTGGCGCTGGGCATCCTGGCCTATGTGAGCAGTCACATTGAGTTTGCCTCCTACCTCAATATCATGTATATACCCGGCACACAGGAACTTGTGGTCTTCATGTGCGCCTTCATCGGGGCCCTGGTGGGCTTCCTCTGGTACAACGCCTATCCTGCCCAGGTGTTCATGGGCGACACCGGCTCACTGACCATCGGCGGCATCATAGCCGTGTGCGCCGTCATCATCCACAAGGAACTGCTCCTGCCCATACTCTGCGGCATCTTCTTCGTGGAGAGTCTGAGTGTGATTCTGCAGGTGTGGTACTTCAAGCTGGGCAAGCGCAAGAACAAGAGACAGCGCATCTTCAAACGCACTCCCATCCATGACAACTTCCGCATAGAAGACAAGGACCTGGATCCAGACTGCACCTATGTGTTCAAAAAACCCAAAGGAGTGGTTCATGAGTCGAAAATAACATTGCGTTTCTGGATTGTCACCATCATCCTGGCAACCCTCACCATCATAACACTGAAAATAAGATAAAGACATGAAGAGAATAGTGATACTGGGCGCAGCAGAAAGCGGCGCCGGTGCAGCCGTCCTGGCGAAGAAAGAGGGTTTCGACGTGTTCGTGTCCGACATGTCGGCCATTAAGGACAAGTACAAGGCTCTGCTGGAGAGCCACGACATAGCATGGGAGGAAGGACATCACACCGAGGAGAAGATACTCAATGCCGACGAGATTGTGAAGAGCCCCGGCATACCCGACAATGCGCCCATCATTCAGAAAGCAAAAGCCGGCGGCATCAACATCATCAGCGAGATAGAATTCGCCGGCCGCTATACCCACTCGAAAATGGTATGCATCACCGGTTCCAACGGCAAGACGACCACCACATCGCTGATATACCACATCTTCAAGCAGGCCGGCTATGACGTAGGACTGGCCGGCAATATCGGCAAGAGCCTCGCGCTCCAGGTGGCCGAAGATCCGCACGAATACTACATCATTGAGCTCAGCTCGTTTCAGCTCGACAACATGTACGACTTCCGTGCCGACATCGCCATCTTGCTAAACATCACGCCCGACCATCTGGACCGCTACGACGGTTGCATGCAGAACTATGTAGACGCCAAGATGCGCATTCTGCAAAACCAGACCAGCGAAGACAGTTTCATCTATTGGAACGATGACCCCGTAATCAAGAAAGAACTTGACAAATATGACATCAAGGCCATCCTGTATCCCTTCTCGCTGCTCAAGGAAAACGGGTCCATCGGCTATATCGAAGAGGGCAAATACGTGTTGGAGAAACCCACTCCTTTCAACATGGAGCAGGAAGAGCTTTCGCTCACCGGCAAGCACAACATATACAACTCGTTGGCCGCCGGCCTGGCCGCCAATATCTCCGGCATCAAGAAAGAGTGCATACGCCGCTGTCTGAGCGACTTCCCCGGTGTGGAGCACCGTCTTGAGAAGGTGTGCACCGTAAGGGGTGTGAACTATGTGAACGACTCCAAGGCCACCAACGTGGACGCCTGCTGGTATGCCCTCGAGAGCATGACCACCCCCACCATCCTCATCATAGGCGGCAAGGACAAGGGCAACGACTATGAGCCCATACGCGAACTGGTAAGAAAAAAATGCACAGGCCTTGTGTATCTCGGTGCCGACAACACCAAGCTGCACAACTTCTTCGACGGCATGGGCATACCCACCCGCGACACACACAGCATGGCCGAGTGTGTGAAAGCCTGCTATGAGATGGCCCAGCCCGGCGACACCGTGCTGCTGAGTCCCTGTTGCGCCAGCTTCGACCTGTTCAAGAACATGGAAGACAGAGGCGAGCAGTTCAAGACACTTGTAAGAAATCTTTAAACATGCCATAGAAGACGGGATGTAAGACATGAAATTCAAAATCAGCAATATTTTCAAAGGCGACAAGGGAGTATGGATGGTGTTCTTCCTCCTTGTGTGCATCAGCGTACTAGAGGTGTTCAGCTCCACCAGCACACTCACCTACAAGACCGGCAACTACTGGGCACCCATCATCAGGCACGTGGGATTCCTGTTGGTGGGACTGGTGCTCATGGTGTTCACCATGCACTTGAACTACCGCTCATTCAAGTCGTTCTACTACATTGTCTTCCCCGGCTCCATCCTCTTGCTCATCTATGTGCTCTTCCTGGGTGAGAAAACCAATGAGGCATCAAGGTGGATCTCCATCTTCGGATTCCAGTTCCAACCCTCTGAATTCGCCAAGGGAGCCATGGTGCTGGCCGTAGCAAAAGTGATGAGCGCCATGCGCACGGAAACAGAGGAGAGCCCTTCGCCCCGCACGCTGAAATATGTACTCATAGCCAGTGCGCCCATCATCCTGTTGATCGGCGTGGAGAACTTCTCCACCGGCGGACTGTTGCTGTTGGTGGTGCTCGCCATGGCCTTCGTAGGAGGAGTGCCCATGAAGCAGATAGGAAAAGTCTTGGGCGCGCTCGCCATCGTTGCCGCACTCGGACTCTGCGTTATTATGGCCATGCCCAATGACGAGAAAAAGGAAAACGACAAGCAGAACCTCACCGAGGTGGCAGCCAACCAACCGGCTCCCGACGACGAAAAGGAGGGGAAAGGAGGTGTCAGCAAGATCTTCCACCGCGCCTCCACCTGGAAAAGCCGAATACTCGATTTCGTCAACGGCAGTGAGGACGACCCCGACAAATACAAGATCAACGACCTGAACCGTCAGGTGAGCTATGCCAATATCGCCATTGTGAAATCGGACATCGTGGGTAAACTGCCGGGCAACTCATGGGCACGCGACTATCTGCCGCAAGCCTACTCGGACTTCATCTTCGCCATCATCCTCGAGGAACTGGGTGTTTTCGGAGGCATCGGCATCATCTTCCTCTACCTCGTGCTGCTCTACAGGGCAGGTATTGTGGCGCAGGAATGCGAACACTACTTCCCCGCTCTCCTGGCCATGGGACTCGCCATACTCATGGTGGCGCAGGCCATGTTCAACATGATGGTGGCTGTGGGCCTGGCTCCCGTCACCGGGCAACCCCTACCCTTCATCAGCCGAGGCGGCTCATCCACACTGGCCAACTGCATCTATGTGGGCGTCATCCTGAGCATCAGTATCTCGGCGCCCAAACGCAACAGGACCGAAACGGCCGTAAAACGACATGCCTGAGAAGCACAAACCAATCTAAATCAATTAATTGTGCCGTAGGACAATAAAATAGGCCGGAAATTAGAATAAAAGAAAAAAAAATCGTATTTTTGTAGCATTAATTACATACATGGACAATCCATTGAGAATTATCATCAGCGGTGGCGGCACGGGAGGACACATCTTCCCGGCCATTTCTATTGCCAATGCCATAAAAGAGCTGGAGCCCACAGCCGAAATACTCTTTGTGGGAGCCGAGGGCAGAATGGAAATGCAGCGCGTGCCCGACGCCGGTTACAAAATCGTGGGACTGCCTATCTGCGGATTCGACAGGAAACACCTGCTCAAGAATATTACCGTGCTTTTCAAGATATGGAAGAGCCAGAGAATGGCCAAGCGTATCATACGCCAGTTCCGCCCCATGGCCGCCGTAGGCGTGGGAGGCTACGCCAGTGGCCCCACTCTCAACCAGTGTGCCGCCATGGGCATTCCCTGCCTGATACAGGAGCAAAACTCCTATGCCGGGGTGACCAACAAGCTCCTGGCGAAGAAGGTGGAGAAAATCTGTGTGGCCTATGAGGGAATGGAACGCTTCTTCCCCGCAGAGAAAATCATCCTGACAGGGAATCCCGTAAGAAACGACGTGGTGAATGCCACCATCGCTCCTGAACAGGCAAGAAAACAGTTCGGCCTCGAGCCCGACAAAAAAACCATACTTCTCGTAGGCGGCAGCCTGGGAGCAAGAACCATCAATGAGAGCATACTGCAGCACCTGGACATCGTAGAGCAGTCGGGCGTGCAGTTCATATGGCAGACCGGCAAGTACTACCACGCCAGCATAAAGGAACAGCTCAAAAGCCACAAACCGCTGCCCATGCTCCATGTGACCGACTTCATCTCCGACATGGGAGCCGCCTACAACGCAGCCGACCTGGTGATAAGCCGTGCCGGAGCCAGCAGCATCTCGGAATTCTGCCTCATGGGCAAGCCGGTAATATTGGTACCCTCGCCCAACGTGGCCGAAGACCACCAGACCAAAAACGCCATGGCGCTGGTTGACAAGGGAGCCGCACTGTGCGTGAAAGACGCTGAAGCTCCCGCCACCCTGTTGCAGCTGGCCGTGGAGACCGTGACCGACGAGGCCCGCCTCAAGTCACTGGGCAGCCACTGCAAGGAGATGGGCCTGCCCCACTCCGCCGCCACAATAGCCGCCGAGGTGATGAAGATAGCCAACAGACACAAGAACAAGTAACTGAAAACGAACATGAACCTGAACGATATAAAGGCAGTCTATTTTATCGGCGTGGGCGGCATCGGCATGAGCGCCATCGCACGATTCTTCCTCTACAAGCAAGTATTTGTGGCAGGATACGACAAGACAGCCACTCCGCTCACCCTCAAACTGGAGGAGGAAGGCGCCGAGATACACTACGAAGACGACACACAGCGCATACCAGAACCGTGCCGCGACCCCAAATCGACCCTGGTGATATACACCCCGGCCGTGCCGGCCACACACCAAGAGCTGAACTGGTTCAGAGAGGGCGGTTTCGAAGTGCAGAAACGCGCCCAAGTGCTCGGCACGCTGACCCGCTCGCACCGCGGACTCTGCGTGGCAGGCACACACGGCAAGACCACTACCTCGTCGATGTGCGCCCACATCATGCACAACAGCCACCTGGGCTGCAACGCCTTTCTGGGAGGCATTCTGAAAAACTACGGCACCAACTATCTCCTGAGCGACAGCGACTATGTGGTGATAGAGGCCGATGAGTATGACCGCTCGTTCCACTGGCTGCGCCCCTGGGCTACCGTCATCACCGCCACCGACCCCGACCATCTCGACATCTACGGCACCGAGGAGGCCTATCTGGAAAGTTTCCGCCACTACACCACCCTCATCCAGCCCGGCGGCACCCTGCTGGCAAACACGGGCCTGAAAATAGAGCCCCGTGTGGGCGATGATGTGGAATGCTACAGCTATGGCGCTACCGACGGCCAATTCCATGCCGCCAACATAAAGATAGAAAACGGAGAAATAAGCTTCGACTTCATTTCTCCCTTGGGCAATGTGGAGAACATACAGCTCGGACAGCCCGTACCCATCAACATCGAGAACAGCGTGGCCGCCATGGCACTGGCCCAGATAGCCGGCTGCACTCCCGATGAGCTGCGCAACGGCATGGCCACCTATCAAGGCGTGCAGCGGCGCTTCGACTACATCCTGAAGGACGACCGCCATGTGCTCATCAGCGACTATGCGCACCATCCGAAGGAGATCTACCAGAGCGCCAAGAGCATACGCACCCTGTATCCCAACCGGCACATCACCGCCATCTTCCAGCCGCATCTGTACACCCGCACACGCGACTTCTACAAAGACTTCGCAGAGAGTCTGAGCCAGCTCGACGAGGTGGTGCTCACCGACATCTACCCCGCCCGCGAGGAACCCATACCCGGTGTCACCTCACGCCTCATCTACGACAATCTGGCTGATAAGGTGGAGAAGGAGATGATAGCCACCGACCACGTGCTTGACTACGTGGAGAAACGCGACTTCGACGTGCTGATACTGCTCGGCGCCGGCGACCTGGACAACAAAGCCAAAGAAATAGCACAACTGCTGGAGAAGAAATGAAAAAAATACGCATCAACTGGAAGAAGGCCCTGCTTGTCGTGGCCGATCTGGGACTGATGGCCTATCTGGCCGTAGCCATGGGGCATCTGAACACCCCCGACCAGACCGACATAACATGCAAAGAGGTAGGCATCACCATCTCCGACCAGAGCAAATGCGGATTTCTCAGCGCAAAAGAGGTTAAGAATATACTCACACGCAACAAAGTGTATCCTAAAGGACAGACACTCAACGACATCAACCCCAGAGACATTGAGAACGTCCTGAAAAAGAGCTCGCTCATCTACGACGTGGAATGCCACAAGACACCCCACGGATTCGTCGGTATCAACGTGATGCAGCGCCTGCCCGTGATACGCGTGAAAAGCGACAGCGGACGAGACAATTACCTCGACGCCTCGGGCAACGAAATGTCGAACGAGCACTACACATCCGACCTAATCGTGGCAACCGGGCACATCAGCAAGACTTTCGCACGCGACTACCTCTCCATCGTGGGACAATACATGATAAACCACGAATTCTGGAACAACCAGATAGAGCAGATCAACGTGCTCAACGACAAGAGCATAGAAATAGTACCACGCATAGGCGACCATGTGGTGTGTCTGGGACAGCTGCCTGAAAGCGCCGACTCGGTGAAACGTGTGAAAAATGTGAACGAATTCCTCGACAGGAAACTCAGCCGGCTCGACAAGTTCTACCGTTACGGGCTCAACCTGTCAGGATGGAACAAATACGACTACATCAACCTGGAATTCGACAACCAGATCATTTGCAGAAAGAGACATCAGAAAACAACCATTCCGACTTAAAAATACAGATATTTGTAACATATGGCAAAAGAATTCATTGCAGCCATCGAATTAGGCTCTACCAACATCACCGGCATCGCCGGAAAGAAAAACAGTGACGGCAGCATCAATGTCCTTGCTGTCGTGAGAGAAGACTCCACCTCTTGCATCCGCAAGGGCGTGGTCTACAACATCGACAAGACCACACAATGCTTGTCGACCGTGATGAAGAAACTGAAATCGGCCCTGAAATCGGGCATTGAGCATGTGTACGTGGGAGTGGGCGGACAGTCCATCCACAGTGTGCTCAACGTGATTGTGAAAGAATTACAAGACGACACCCTCATCTCACAGGACATCATCAACGGCATGATGGACCAGAACCGGAGCATGACCTATCCTGAGCAGGAAATCCTGGATGCCGCCACACAGGAATACAAGGTGGGCGCACAGTACACCATCGACCCCGCCGGTGTGCAGAGCAACCGCCTGGAAGGCAACTTCCTCAACATTCTGTGCCGCAAGAGCTTCTACCGCAACCTGAACCTCTGCTTCGAGAACGCCGGCATCGGTATCGCCGAACTCTATCTGGCTCCGGTGGCACTGGCCGACAGCGTACTCACCGACTCGGAGAAACGCACCGGATGCATGCTCGTGGACCTGGGTGGCGACACTACCACCGTGGCCGTCTACTACCGCAACATCCTGCGTCAGCTCACCGTCATCCCCCTCGGCGGCAACAACATCACCAAAGACCTCACTTCCTTCCAGATGGAGGAAGACGAGGCTGAGAAACTGAAACTGAGCCTTGGTTCGGCTTTCACCGACATAGCCGAAATAGACCGCGAGAAAACCATCAAGACCGAGAATGGCGAAATCAAACAGGAAGAATTCCTCTACTGTGTGGAAGCCCGTCTGAAAGAAATCATCGCCAATGCCTGGAACCAGGTGCCCGACGATTACAAGACCCATCTGCTGGGCGGCATCGTCCTGACCGGCGGCGGTGCCAACATGAAGAACATCAAGCGTGCCTTCAGTGAGTTCACCGGCATCAAGAAGATCAGAGTGGCCACCTCAGTGAAACAGAAAATCACCACAGAGAAGAGCGACATCGAGCTGAAAGACTGCTTCATGAACACCGCTCTCGGTCTGCTGGCCAAAGGCGACATGAACTGCGCCACCCCCATCAAGCCCGCCAGCACCGGAGGACTCTTCGAGACCCCAACCGCACCTGCACAGCCTACAGAGCCCAAACCCGCCACCACAGGTGGCAGCCCCAAGCCGGGAACCATTCTCAAGCCTGATGAAAGGGCCAAGATTGAGCAGGAACGCAAACGCATCGAAGACGAAGAGAGAGCCATGAGCGAACGCATTCAAGCAGAACTGAACAACAAGAAAGACAGACCCAAGCGCGGCACCATATTTGAAAAATGGAGAAAATCAATCGGCGACTTTGCCAACTCCATTATCTCGGCAGAGGAAGAAGAAGAGAAATAACATTGCTACAACATTATAGATAATATTATAAAGATATATTCACCATGGGCGAAAAAGATAAGAAAAAAAACCAATATCCTGAGACTCTCGACTTCGAGGTCCTCGAGAAAGAGCACAGCATCATCAAGGTGATCGGTGTAGGCGGCGGTGGCGGCAATGCCGTGAACCACATGTACCGCGAAGGCATTCATGATGTCTCGTTCGTACTCTGCAACACCGACAAACAGGCACTCAGCGACTCTCCCGTTCCCGTAAGACAGCAATTGGGCAAAGAGGGTCTCGGCGCCGGCAACAAGCCCGAAAAAGCAAGAGAAGCCGCAGAGGAAAGCTGCGAAGACCTGCGCAAACTGCTCGACGACGGCACCAAGATGGCCTTCATCACCGCCGGCATGGGCGGCGGCACCGGCACTGGTGCGGCTCCCGTCATCGCAAGGGTGTCGAAAGAGCTGGGCATCCTTACCGTGGGTATCGTCACCATTCCCTTCAAGTTTGAGGGAACCAAGAAAATAGACCAGGCCCTCGACGGTGTGGAGGAGATGGCCAAGCATGTTGACGCGCTGCTTGTAATCAACAATGAGCGCCTGCGTGAGATCTATTCCGACTGCTCGGTGCTCAACGCCTTCAAAAAAGCCGACGACACCTTGAGCATTGCCGCCAAGAGTATCTCTGAAATCATCACCGTGCACGGACTCATCAACCTCGACTTCAACGATGTGAAGACCGTGCTGAAAGACGGTGGCGTGGCCATCATGAGTACCGGCTACGGCGAAGGCGAAGGACGTGTGAAGAAAGCCATCGAAGATGCCCTCAACTCACCGCTGCTCAACGACAACAATGTGTTCAACTCCAAGAAGATTCTGCTCAACATCTCGTTCGCCAGCGACAATCCCGACAGCGGACTGATGATGGACGAGATGAACGACGTGAACGACTTCATGGAGAAGTTCGACAACGATTTCGAAATCAAATGGGGTCTGGCCCTCGACCCCGAACTCGGTGAGAAAATCAAGGTCACCATCCTGGCCACCGGTTTCGGCATCGACAGCGTACATGGTCCCATGACCGAGCGCATCAAGAAGCGCACTATCG